>OGIT01000026.1_pt1 | contig 125670 bp, 97 predicted proteins | sample 1571881 | NCBI WGS metagenome assembly OGIT01 (sample SAMEA2582101, study PRJEB24529) | metagenome | biome: Human gut stool | place: China | collected 2011 | reverse complement strand
TAGCCATAAAAGCTTCTTGAGGAATTTCTACACTTCCAACAGCCTTCATACGCTTTTTCCCTTCTTTTTGTTTTTCTAAAAGTTTTTTCTTACGTGAAATATCGCCACCATAACATTTAGCTAAAACATTCTTACGCATTGCCTTAATGTTTGTTCTTGCTATAACTTTCCCTTGTAGAGCAGCTTGAATAGGAACTTCAAACATTTGTTTAGGAATAATTTCCTTTAATTTTTCACAAATAATACGACCTCGATTATAAGCAAAGTCTTTATGGACGATTGTTGAAAGAGCATCAACAACATCTCCATTTAACATAATATCCATACGCGTCAATTTACTCGTACGATAATCGTCAAATTCATAATCAAAAGATGCATATCCTTTTGTACAAGATTTTAATTTATCAAAAAAATCATAGACTATTTCACTTAATGGAATCATATAAATGACATTACGACGCAAATCATCAATATACTCTATATCCATATATTCTCCACGCTTAGATTGACAGAGTTCCATAATAGGCCCAACATATTCATGAGGTGTCATAATCGATGCTTTTACATATGGTTCCTCTATATAATCAATTTTCTGTGGTCCTGGTAACGATGCAGGATTATCAATTTCTAACATAGAACCATCAGTTAAATAACAATGATAAACAACTGAAGGTGCAGTAGCAATTAATTCTAAATCAAACTTAACTTCATCAAATACTACTTTATCATTTATATGATGATGAGCAGATCCACATACAGGACATAGTTCTCCATCCTTTAATTCTTTTCTAAGCTCTGTTGCCATTGACTTTCTAATAGCGTTATTTTGATTTTCTTTTAGCTTCTTAAGTTCACTTTCATGTATTCTTAAAACTTCTTCTCCTTCTTTGATACTTTTTTCAAGTATAGTTTTTTCTTCAATAAATTTATTTATATCAGCTGTAAGTCTATTGTATGATTCATACTTTAGACTACATTCTCCTATAAACTTTCGCCTTTCTAAAAGAATATTTTGATCTCCAGGACAATTTTTAATAATAATATTCAACTTTTCTTTCTTTTGATTTAAATTATTATCAATATTCTGAAGGCTTTCTTTTAACCCCTTGCCTTCTCGTATTGTGTCATGTATCAATATATTTATTTTATTAATTTTTTCTTCCTCTTGAGATAATGTGTTGTTTACTTTACTTATATTTTCTTCAAGTATTAACCCATCCTGAACCTTTTCTTTAAAGCTTTCATCTATTTTTAACTCTTCATATTTCTTCTCATTACTAAGTATATATTCATTTTTTTCTTTGATTTGTCTTTGTAATTCTATAAAAGTTATTTCATTTTCATTAAGCTTATTTTTATATTTTTCTTTTGCATATATAGATTCCTTCAAATTTTCTTCTATAATTTTCAAGGATTTTTCATCCTCTATTGCATCTTTAACTTTCTGCTCATCAATCAATAATCCTGATAATTTTTCATCTTTCTCATTTTGCACATGAATCCATTTATTTTCAATTATTTCTTTTTTCTTAGAAAGATCCTCTATCTTTACTGTAAGTTCTTCAAGTAATAATTTATTTTCCAAATATGAACTTGTTGTATTTTCATATGCAGTTATATATGGAATTACTTTTTCTGCCCCTTCCCCCATTTTAATTTTCATTTTAGTCTCTTCTATAAAATCAAATTTTTCATCTAAAACTTTCTTTTTATCCATATATTTATTTAATTCATTTTGAGTATTCCATAATTCCTCATTATCTCTATCCTGCTTTTCAATAGCATCAAATTCTTCCTTTAGCTTTATATACTCACTCATATTATTTTTTAATAGTTCTTCATTTTCTTCCAACTTTTCATGACTTATATCTTCATATCCTTTTAACTGACCTTCTAAAACACTACTCTTTGTGTTTTCCTCTTTTATTTTAGAAAATAATTTTACTGAAAGTTCATCACCATACTTTTCAAGATTAAATAATCTTTCAAGCATTTCTCTCCTATCTTTACCTTCAAGTTTTAAAAATTCACTAAATTTCCCTTGGGGCAGAACTACAGTTCTTGTAAAATCATCAATATTAAGCCCTATTATTTCTTCTACTTTCTTATTTAGAACTTTTACAGAGTCAGCCAAAACTTCTTCATTATTTATATCTATCAGCTTGCATTTTCCACTATTAATACTGCCATCTTTTTTTCTTCTAAATTCTCTATCAATTGAATATCTCTTTACTTCTGCTCCAGATATTTGGAACTCAAAACTCACATTCACTCTATCACAGTTAGTATTTATAAAATTAGAACTTTTTCTTGCCATGTTTCCATAAAGCGCCAGTGTTATACCATCTAGAATAGTTGATTTCCCACTTCCTGTTGGACCAAATATTCCAAAGAGCCCCCTATCTGTAAGTTTTAAAAAATCAATGCTCTGTTCTTCCTGAAAACTATTAAGTCCTTTTATTTTAAGATTAATTGGTTTCATTTTCATCACCTTCTTCACTAATAATTGATAGTAATAAATCAACAACTTCTTCTTGCGGGTCTACATCTCTTTCTTTTTTATAAAATTCCTTAAATATCTCAACAAAAGGTTTTTCTTTTAGATTTTCTGAATCAAATTCTGTCTCATCACCTTTTATTTTAGGTACTATTTCTAAAATATCTTTTTTAAAGTCTTTCATAGCCTTAATTTCATCTTCTCTTATATATCTGTCTGTTTCTATTTCAATGTATACCCAGCATTCATAGTCTTTATTTTCCTCACATTTTCTTAAAGCTTCTTCTATACTGCCACACTTCCATACTTCAATGGGCTTATACACTTTCATTTTAACTTCACTTATATCACATGGTTTGTTTGCCTCTGCCATTATGATAAAACATTTTTTATCGTAACTTATTTCTTTTTTATTATAATGAATAGGTGAACCTGAATATCGTGCCCTTTTATCTGTTCCAGGCACAATTTGTGGCTTATGTACATGCCCTAATGCTATATATTGAGCTTCTTTTGGAAAACATTTACTATCAACAATATAGCTTCCTCCAAGCTGAATACTTCTCTCTGAACCACCTTCTTCACTTCCCATGGCAAATAAATGTGATACTGCAAGATTAATAGTATCCCTTCTATAGTGTATTTTTAGATTATTAAACAAATCATATATTCTGTCACTATATGATTTAGCTTTTTCATCATCATCATCCATATTATTATATATAACCTCATTTAACCTTCTTTCACTTGGATATGGAACTGTTAAAATTACACTTTTCTCTCCATTTATCTCTATTTCAATAAAACCTTCTCCTGAATTAATTACTTTATTCTTGCCATAATCTCCACATGATACAATTGTTTTAGGTGTCCCAACCATAATTATTCCATGATCCCTTGCAAGAGGACCTGCTGCAATAAGTCTTTCCGGACTATCGTGATTTCCACTTATGACAAGAGTCATTCTATCTCCATCCTTAGAAAGCTGTTTTAATGTATCATAAAACATTCGTTCTGCTCTTGCTGGAGGATTTGGACTGTCATATACATCTCCTGCTATTATTATCAAATCTATTTTATTTTCTTCAACTATATTTACAAAATCTTTTAAAAACATTTCTTGTTCATCCATTCTGCTCTGGCCTTCTAAATTCTTTCCTAAATGCCAGTCTCCTGTATGTAATATTCTCAAAATAATTCCTCCTAACAAAAATATTTGTTCTTATAAATATGATTATATCCTAAAAAATCACTTTATTAATATGATTTTTATAACTATACTCTTTTATTTAAAATAAAAATAAGTGTAAATATGTATAATTACAATTCATATTTACACTTAAAAATTATATACGTTTCAAAGTTATCATCAGATTTCACTTAACAATTTCCCAAAGAATAAAAAATTCTTACAGAATTTATTGAATTTATATGAAGAATATTTATAAGACTAGATATATTCACTATAAATATATCTAATAAAGATTTTGTTCTAAAATATCAACACATTTATTTATTATTTGTAACTTTTCATGCTCACTACATGAATCATCTTTTAAAACTGATTTTACTTTTGTTACAGTTTCACAAAGTTTCTTATATTCATTTATTTCTATTCCTATAGAATCCATTACTTTCACTCCTATTAAACTTTATATAAAATAAGTTTTTACTTAATAGGTAATGTGTATTCATTTAATAATGTTTTATAAAAAATTCTATATAAATAAATCTCAATTAATAAAATTAAAATATAATATTTTTACTACATACTGTATTTATATACATTCTTGTAAAGCCCATCTCTTAATCCACTAAACTCATGATATTTCATTTTCTTTCCATAACTCATTATTTTTAAAGGAAGTAATGGCTTTCCTTTTTGTAATGGTGGCTGTAAATAGTCATACTCATTTAATTCCATTCCCATTCTCTCATAGTATTTAATTCTTCTTGTTGAAATTTCATCTTCCGGTAATTCTACTTCAAGAACAGTCAAGTTATTATTATTATCTAAATATTTTTTTAAAAGCTTAGTTCCAATCCCTTTTCCTCTAAGGCTATCATCCACTGCAAAATGTTCAATAAAATTAAAATCCTTAAACTTCCAGAATGCTAAAAAAGCACATACCTTATCGTGGTTATCCTTATATCCTATTACATTATAAATATCTTTATAAAAAAGATCTTTCTGTTCTTCATACTTTCTTCTTTCTATACTCGGAAATGAATTTTCCATAACTTCATACAAACTATCAAAATCATTTACTGTTATTTTTTCAAATTTATAATTATTCATTTTCTTCCCCCAGCTGATTATAATTTACTATAATTATAACACAAATATGAAAAATTTTTTTCATATTTGTGTTATGGTATTTTTATAACTTAATAATATGTATAACTAAAAAAATACTGATGCAAATGTTTCTTAACTACTTCTGCATCAGTATTTTCTTTATTAATATAAAATTCTTAAGTTGCTCTATCTTGCTTGGTCACTGTTTTTATGATAATTATAAATATAAAATGGTATTCCTATAAGCATCAATATAAATCCCCACATTACTGTTTCTGCACCTGAACCATATATAGTCCAAATTGTATAAATAAAAGCAATAAGAGGAATTATTGACTTCTTAATAAATAACGTTAATGTAAAATTCTTTTCATTTTTAAACATAAGCATTATTTCTGCTGCTACAGTTAAAAGATAAACTGGCAAGAATGATAATGTTGCAAGTATTGTTATAAAGGTAAAAGCTGATACCATTCCCTTTTGATAATTCATTACTAGCAGTATGTTAACTAATACAGAACCTATTATTAAAGAATTTACTGGTGTACCATACTTAGGGTGAAGCTTTCCGAAGAACTTTGGAAAAACTCCATCTTCACCTGCTGCATATGAAACTCTTGCAGTTGATAGTATCCATCCTATTGTTGTTCCTAATATACAGATTACAACTGCAATTGTAAGTATCTTTCCAACATTGCTTCCAAGAGCATTTGTTATAATATCTGTAAGTGGTGCTGTACTCATTGCAAGTTCACTATTAGCCATAGCTCCCATGCTTCCTAAACTTATTAATATGTATATTACAGCTGCTATAATAATTCCATATATAGTACTTTTTCTTACATTCTTTTCCGGATTCTTAAGTTCACCAGCTGTAACACTTGAACTTTCAAGTCCTACAAATGCCCATAAAGTTGATGTGGCAGCTAGTGATACTGTTGATAAGCCCTTTCCCTCTGGATTTAAAGGCATTAAATTTATACTGTCAAAATTCCAGAATGCTATTATTATAAATAATGCAAAAAATCCTATTTTAAATACAGTCACAAAGCTTTGTATTTTTCCAGCCTGTTTTACACCTACTATATTCAGTATCGTTACAGCCCACAAAATTCCACTTGTAAAAAGTATAGATATTAATGGGTTGTTCAAAGCTGGTACAAATGATGATGCATAACTTGATATTGCAACTATAATAGCTGCATTTCCAATCCAAGAACCATTCCAATATAGCCATGCACTTAAAAACCCTGCAAATTCTCCAAATGCTTCTTTAGTATACTGATATGCACCACCTGTTGATGGATATTTTGATCCTAGATTTGCAAATGAAATAGCTATTAATATAGAACCTATTGTTGTAAGTATCCATGCTATAATTGTAGACATTGGTCCAGATACTTGTGCAAGTGTAGCCGGCAGCATAAAAACACCTGACCCTATCATATTTCCACAAACAAGCATAGTAGCCATAAATAGGCTTATTTCTTTCTTTAGATTTCTATCTTCCATCTTTCCTCCTACGTTTATAACCAATTTAATTCTCTATATTATATAATATTTATTATTTCAATTTACTTGAATAATATTACACTTCGAAATTATATCATATATGCATATTGAAGTGATATTTTTTAGACAATTTATATAATTAGAAGTTTACAGCTCATAGATTTGATATATTATCATCTTTTTTTGTAATTTTTTATCACTTTATCACAGCATATTATTAATTCTATTTATAAAAATACAGTCATGCTTAATATTTTATTTAAAACATGACTGTTTATATTCATTTAATTATTACATTTTTTTAATAATATCTTCTACCTCATCAATTGACAATCCTGTTGCTTCAGCTATTTCATCATTTTCTTCAAATCCCATCAAGTCCTTAGCTAAAGATATCATTAATCTCTTAACATTTGTTTCAACACTTTCTGGAAGATCCGACATATCTTCTAAGTTTTCCGTCAAATCAAAGTAATCTGATTCCTCATCATTTTCTTCTTTAAATAATTTTATTTTCTTAGCTTTTTCTCTATCATATCCATTAAGATATACAAGTTTCCTATTACTTTCTTCTAAATCCTCATCAGAAATAACGTCTATTCCTTCTTGTTCTAAAACATAAGCTGTTATTCCCTTTCCTTCAATTTTATTTCCTAAAAATGTTCCATCATAAATAAAATTGCATCCACATGAAGGGCTTCCTTCTTTAAGTATTGCTTTGCTTATTCCTGCATTTTTAGCTATTCTTAGTGTTTCATATGCTCCGTCTAGAAATTGCTTTGTAACATCATTTCCTTCCTTATCAATAGCTTTTCCTTCTCCTTCAACAACTTCTTTTGCTATAGAGTCTAATTCTGTTGGATTTCTTGGTGTAGATAAACCTCCAAGTTGTTCAGGACATACTAGTATAGCTTTTCCTTCTTGAAAAAGCTTCATACATTTTTCATTCATATTATTTTTACCACTATATTTGCAATTCACTCCACATAAACATGCACTAATAATATATATTTTAATCACCCCTTTTTTCAATTAACAGTTAACAGATGTCAATTGATATTCATCTCATTTTATAATATGTTTAAAACACATGGTTTTATCATATCATTTAGTAATTTCATAATTAAATGATAACTGTTCTTTGTTAAATTCAAACTAATTTAAGCTTTAAGTTCAACCACAGTTACTCCATCTCCACCTTCACCATATACACCAAGTCTAAATGATTTTACGTGTGGATGTCTTTTTAGCATTGCTGTTATTGCATTTCTTAATACACCAGTACCCTTACCATGAACAATTGTAACCTCTCCAAGATTTGCTCTATATGCATCATCAAGATACTTATCAGTTTTATAACATGCTTCTTCCGAATCCATTCCTCTTAAGTCTACTCTTGATTCTATATTACTTAAATTAAGTTTTACTTCTCTTTTTTTCTTAACTTTTTCTTGTTTAGTTACTTTTGTTTTTCTTAAATCCTTCAGCTTTACATTAATCTTCATTATTCCTGCTTCAACCTGTACATCACCTCTATTATCAGGCATTGAAATAATAACTACAGTTTGATTTAATGAAGGTAGAAAAGCTTCCATCCCAAGTGTTACATTAGTTATTGGTTCTCCTTCATTTTCTTTCATATTATGAAGGCCTTTTTCCTTATGTTCAAGACTATCTTTAAGTTTTTTACGTTCTTCTTCAAGTCTTGCTCTTCCTCCACCTTCTATTCCCATTTTTTCTAAAGCTCTCATTGCCTTTAATATTTCATCAGCTTCTTCTTTTGCATTTGCAATGATTTCCTTAGCCTCATGTCTAGCATCCATATATGCCTTATCTCTTGCTTTTTCCAATTTCTGAAGTTTATCTTCATATCTTAATTTAAGTTCTTCTGCTTCTTTTTTAAGAGCACTTGCTTCCCTTGCTTCTTTTTTAGCAACTATACTCTTTTCTTGTAAATCTCTTATAAGATTTTCAAACTGCAGATTTTCTTCTGACATATATGCCTTTGCTCTCTTTATTACACCCTCAACAAGCCCAAGTCTCTTTGAAATCTCAAAAGCATTTGACTTACCAGGTACTCCGATAAGAAGCCTATATGTAGGTCTTAATGTCTCTATATCAAATTCAACAGAAGCATTTTCTACGCCATCAGTTTTTAATGCATATGCCTTTAATTCACTATAGTGAGTTGTTGCAATAATTCTTGATTTTCTACTTCTTAAAGTTTCAATTATAGATATTGCAAGTGCAGCACCTTCTGCTGGATCTGTTCCAGAACCAATTTCATCAAAAAGTACTAATGATTTATCATCTACATATCTCATTATCTCAACAATATTAGTCATATGAGATGAAAATGTTGAAAGATTCTGTTCAATACTTTGCTCATCACCTATTTCAGCAAAAACTTCAGTGAAAAATGATAAAGATGAATTATCACGTGCTGGTATCAACAAACCGCTTAATCCCATAATATGAAGAAGTCCAACCATTTTTATAGTTACGGTCTTACCACCTGTATTAGGACCTGTAATCATAAGTGTATCAAAATCCTCACCAATATAAACATCTGATGGAACTACTTTATCATCATCTATCATAGGATGTCTTCCACTATAAATATTGAATCTTCCATCTTCTCTTATAAGTGGTCTTACTGCATTTAATCTTTCACCATATCTTGCTTTTGCGAAAATAAAATCAAATTCAACAAGCATCTTAAAATTACTTAAACATTGTTCAGAGTTCTCTTTAACTTTAAATGAAAGTTCAGCTAATATCCTATCTATTTCAGCTTTTTCTTTTAATACAAGTTCTCTTATTTCGTTATTTAAATTAACAAGACTCATAGGTTCTATAAAAAATGTAGCTCCTGTTGAACTCTGATCGTGAACTATTCCAGGTACAGCACTTTTATATTCAGATTTAACTGGAATAACATATCTGTCACCTCTCATAGTATATAAATCATCTTGAAGATATTTAGAATGACTTCTGACTATTGAACTTATCTTCTCTCTTACAGAAGAATTTTTCTCTTTAAGGCTTCTTCTTATATTGTATAATGTTGCACTTGCCTTATCGCTTATTTCTTCTTCTGAAACTATTGATCTTTCTATATCATCTTCAAGATTTTTCACTGGGGTTAATATATAAGCTAAATCTTCAAGTCTTTCATAAGCTTTTTCAAAATCTTCTCTTTTAAAGAATTCCTTCATGTTTCTTGCAGCTCTTAAAGTACTTCCTATTTTAAGAAGCTGCTCTGGAGTTAAAGTCCCTCCCTTTCTTGCTCTTTCAACACCTTCATGTATGTCAAAAAGTCCTTCAAGAGGAGGATTCCCCTTATCAAGTATTACTTCTAAAGCTTCATTTGTTTCATCCAGCTTATTGTTTATTTCATAAACATTATCATAAGGAGCAAGGTCTGAAATCTTTTCTTTACCTGCATTGGTACGTGCATATTTTTTAATCTTATCTTTTATTTTATTAAATTCTAATATTCTTAAACTCTTTTCATTCATAAAAACACCCCGATTATTTAGTTAGCAGTTAACACCTGTCAGTTAACTGTTAACTGTCTTTATTCTACGCCTCTTTTATAATGGCCTTTTGTATAAATCCTATTTTCATTTTTCTTACCACAATTAATCTGCTTTATAACATCTTTAACATCTTCATAGGTCTCATCTAAAAAGTCAACTCTGAAATTCTCTATATTAAAGGTCTCCATTTCTTCACACTCTTCAATTAAGTTTATAGGAAGTGAATTTAATATATGACTTCTACAACTATTATCACATAACACCCTAAACTTCTCATTCATTCTATCTATTAATGTAAAATTATCTTTCATACATGGCATACTACATTCTTTCTTTGAAGCTTTGTTTCCAAATGTGCTTCCTACAGGACAGTATTCACTTACCATAAGTTCAGTTTTACCATAAATATTCACTGCAATTTTACACTTAATATCCTTCATTACTTCCTTTAATTCTTTTCTGTTAAGTTCTACGCTTAAACTTGGAATATCAATATCTTCACTATAGAATTCAGCACCTTCATGATTAAATATATTAAGTTTATAATCACCAATTATAAACATTGAATTCTTATATTTTCTTATAATTCCTGCATTGGATGTTATTATACCTTTTATATAAGGTGATAATTCATCAATTACTTTTGTTATGGTTTCAAAGTCCTGTTTAATTATTTCTGGAACCTTAAGGAAAATATTTTTATTATGATTAATGTCTTCTAATCCTTTTATATCTCCTTTATTTAAGAAACCTTTCACCCTGCTATAGAATATATTTAATGCAATATTATCAACTGAATTTTCTTCCATTAAAGCCTTAAACTGATCTTTTGTTGTGCAGCTATATATATATCCAAGCTTCTCATTAAATTTACACGAAGGACTTTTTACCTCTTCCATAATTCTTTTTCTTCTATAAGAGCTTGTAGCATCCTTTAAAATATTTTCAAATAGTTCTCTTCTTAAATTATTTAGTGATGCAATTCGTATAAAACCTTCATCAAAAACATCAAATATTATATTATCGAATTTATACGGAATTTCACCTGATTTCTTTAACGCTTCCTCCACTCTTTCTCTACTTAAAGGTTTATTAGAAGCTTCTTCTATAATTTCACCATATACCTTATATTCTTTTCCATTAAATACAGTTTTCAATATGATAGGTGCATTAACTTTAAATTCTACTTCTCCTGTAAGTAAAATCTTTCTCTTATATGGCTTTATATAATCATGAAGTTCATCAAATAATTTTTTATCAGACATTTTAAATAATCTGTATCCCTTTTTATATCCTCCAGTTGGAAAAAGCTTAACTCTATCACCTTTATTAGCTTCTTTTACTTCTTTTCCTTTTAGCATTATTTTGCTTAAAGTAAAACCATCATCATCAAACCTTATTCCATCTCCTAAAGCAACATCAGCTTCTAAAATAACTTCTCCGTTATCTTGAACTTTGCCTATAAATACACCCGTATTTTTAGCATAATTAAAACTCATCATGTCCTTACCTGTATTTTTATAAAGATAAGCTTTCGCAAACCCCTGCCTATTAAATAATTGGGCAAGCTGATTTTTTCCTTTACTAAGATCAAATTTAGTCTGTTTTTCAACCTTATCTATAGCTTTTCTATAGTTTTGCGTAACTCCTGCAACATATTCAGGCTTTTTCATTCTTCCTTCAACCTTTAAAGATGATGTTCCACTTTTTATTATTGCATCGATATCTTCAATAAGACATGTATCTTTAGGACTTAGAAGATATCCCTTCCTTTCACCAGATACTTCACCTTTTAAGGTATACTGCATTCGGCAGCTCTGAGCACATCTACCTCTATTCCCACTTCTTCCACCAATCATAGAACTCATTAAGCATTGACCTGAATAACAAACACATAATGCACCATGAACAAAAATTTCCGTTTCTATTCCAAGATCATTTGATATATATTTTATTTCATCTAAAGATAATTCTCTTGATAAAACTATTCTTTGAAGACCCTTTTCGTAAAAATATAATGCGCCCTCTCCATTATGTACTGTCATTTGAGTTGATGCATGTAGTTCAAATTTAGGATAAATATTCTTGATTAAATTAATTAATCCTGCATCTTGAATTATTAAAGCATCAACTCCTATTTCATATAAATATCCAACATATTTTAACGCCTCTTTTAATTCATTCTGTTTCAAAAGAGTATTCATTGTAACATAGACTTTAACACCATAACTATGAGCATAATCAACAGCTTTCATCATAGTCTCATTATCAAAATTTGAAGCATAAGCTCTCGCGGAAAACTTACTTCCTCCAAGATATATTGCATCAGCTCCATTGTTTATTGCAGCAATAAGACTTTCCATACTTCCTGCTGGAGCCAGTAATTCTACGTTTTTCATATAATTTCTATATCCTCCTAAAATACCTTATAAAAAGGTATTCTTATTTATCATTTTAATAATATACTAAATTCAAGAATTTGCAAATATAACATTAAAAGAAGGTACTAATAATATACTAGTACCTTCTTATTTTTTATTTTCTATTTCCTTTTGTAACTATTGGACCAAGTTGTTCTTTCTTTGCTTTTGCAAGTTCAATCTCAGCATCTATGACTTTTGCTTGCAATTCAAACAATCTGTGTTGGAAAGATTTAGAATCCTCTATCAATTCATCTTTTTCACTTAGAATTTGTGTTTTTTCCTCCTCTAATCCTAAAATCCTATTGTTTAAATCATCTATTGATTCTCTATTATTTGCAATTTCAATTTCATACTTATTTATCTTTAAAAGACAATTATTATAATCTTCTTTTATCTGAACAATTTCATTTCCAGTCTCTTTAATTCTTTTTTCTTTTTCTTCAATTTCTCGCTTAAGTTTTAAGAAAATTCCTTGTTTATCTTCAAGTTCTTTTTCCAATCTTGAAACTGCCCTTGTCTTGCTTGCAAGATCCTCATTTATTTTCTTTAATTGAGATTCCCTTACTTCAAGACTTGAATTCAATGTGACTATTTCTTCATCTTTCATGATAATTTTATTTACAGTATCTTCTTTTAATTTTTCTATTTCATTTTTTAATCCTGCATTTTCAACTTTTGAATCACTTAAGTCTTTTTCTAAAATACGTTTTTCTTCTTGAATTTTCTCTAATTGACCAGATAACTCATCATTTATATCTGTTAATTCACCAATTTCAAGATTAAGTTTTTTCTCAACATCTTTTAATCCTTCTATTTCACCTTCTAGTTTTTTTCTATCATCATTTAAAAGGTTTATTTCACATTTCATTGATTCTTGTTGCTTATTTAAATTATTTAATTTTTCTTTATATTGGTTAATTTCTTTGTCAGTCTCATCAAATAAATCATTTAATTGTTTGTTCAATTGAGCCTTTTCCATATCTCCATCTTTAACTTGCTTATCTAATTCAGTACACTTTTGCTGTACATCTTTTAATAAATTATTTAAATCTTTTTCAGAAGATATTTTTTCTTCAATCTTCTTATTTAAAATTTGCTTTTCATTTTCTAATTTTTTTTCAAGTTCCTTATAAGATTTAACTTGTACTTCTAATTTCATCTTATAGTCTTTTAAAATAGTATCATTCTCTTCATATAATTTATTTAATTCACTAAGTTCGAGTTTACAGTCATTATAATCTTTAGATAATAATGTATTTTTAGATTTTTCTTCATTTAAAGTATTGCTTAAATCTAATATTTGTTCTTCCATGCTTAACTTTTCATTGTTTAGCTTTTCTTTTGTATTTTCAAGTTCAGTCTCTAAAAGAATATTTTTTTCTTTTAATCCTTGATTTTCTCCATCAAGATTAACTTTAGTTACATTTATTTCTTCAAGAGCTGCTGCTATTTCTAAGTTTGAATCATTTATATTTTTCAATTCTTCTGCTATTTTTTCTTTTTCATCTGTTACTGCTTTTAACTTACTTGTTAAAGTATTTATTCTATCGTTAGCCTGTTGAAGTTCTCTGTTTAATCTATGTTCCTTATTTTTTGAATCATCAATCTTCTTGTAATTAATTTTATTCTTTTCCTTTATTTCAGTTAACTCTTTAGTTAAAGATTCCACTACATTTTTTTTCTTTTTAAATTCTTCATTTATTTCCTTATTACCTTTTAATAACTTCTCATTCTCTAATTTTAATTTATTTATTTCTTCTTTAAGTTCATTATAAGTTACTTCCTGATTTTTATATCTTTCATGAAGTTCTGATTCCTTTTTCCCAAACTGTGCTTCAATGCTTGTCTTTTCTTTAATTACAGTCTCTAATTTTTCATTATATTTTTCAATATTATTTTTTAATAAATTTCTTTCTTTTTCTATTTCTTCTTTTTCTTTAATTATTCTGTCAAGTTGATCATCAGATTCGTATAATTCATCTGCAATATTTACTGCTGCAAGAACGGTTGCAGCATTCGTGCTTAATCCAGATTTTTTAGACATTATTTCCTTAATTCTACTGTCAACATAACTTGCTACGCCTAAAAGATATTTCTCATCTTTTTCACCCTTTAAATTATAACTCATACCATTTATATTAACTGTTACCTTAATCATACTAATATAACACCTCGTAAAATTCTTTGTTTATTTAATTATAGGATATATTCAGCAATAAAACAATTATGTAACATACTCTAATTAATAAAAAATTCCTTTAATTTTAATCCTTTTTTATTTTTCTTTTAAATAATATCATTTTTAGATTAATTGTGACACAAACTGACTTTAATTAATTTAGCACCATTACTTATTATAAATTTATAGTTTATGATATACTAAACCTGATTATTGTGATAATAATATGTTCATACTTAATAAATAATTACATTATCTGTTTTACTTATTAAGCTAAATATATTAATATATAATTTGATATAATTTTATTAGGTGGTGAGTACAATAAAGATTAAAAGCATTTTAAGTATATTTTTATCTAAAATTACAGCTTTCCTTGCAAAGCATATAGTAAAGGGAGGAAGTAACTTTCCAGGTAAAATTGCTTTAAAAATTGATAGATCAATCTTAAAAACAGTAAGCAAAGGATATAAAGTAATACTTGTTACAGGTACCAATGGAAAAACTACAACTACAAGTATGATTTATAACATTTTAAAAGAAAGTGGCCTTGATGTAATAACTAACAATACAGGTGCAAATTTATATCCTGGAATAGTTGCTTGTTTTATTTCTAACTATTCATTCTTTAAAAAACCAAAAGACTCATATGCTGTCATAGAAGTTGATGAGGCAAATGTAAAATTTATTACTGAATATGTAACTCCAGAAATAATAACTGTAACTAACCTTTTCAGAGATCAATTGGATAGGTATGGTGAAGTTTATACAACTTTAGTTAAAATTCTTGAAGGTGTTCATAAGGTTCCAGAATCAACTTTAGTTTTAAATGGTGATGAATCATTACTTGGAAAACTTAATATACAAAATAAATGTGTATATTATGGATTTAATACTCCTATTAAAGAAGATAATTCTTTAGATTTAAATGCTGATGCTAAGTTCTGTAAATTCTGTAAGGCTCCTTATTCTTATAACCTTGTTACGTACAACCATTTAGGTGATTTCTATTGTCCTGAATGTGGATATAAACGTCCAGAGCTTTCATATAGTGTAAATAAAATTTTAGATTTAAAACCAGAAAGTTCAACTGTACTTATTAATAATTCTGAAATTTTTATAAGCCAATCAGGTGCATATAATATATATAATGCTTTATGTGCATTTTCAATTGCAAAACAGCTAGGTATTAATGATGATGTGATAAAATCATCTCTTCACAACCAAAGTTCAAGCTTTGGAAGACAAGAACAAATAAAAATAGATGACAAAAATATTCAGATAATATTAGTAAAAAATCCTGCAGGATATAATCAAGCATTAGATACTTTAAAGTTAAATGACGATGCATTTTCTGCTCTATTTATGCTTAATGATAATTATGCTGATGGACGTGATGTATCATGGATATGGGATGTTGACTTTGAAAAAATATCAGAATTAAAACTTCAGGACATATTTATTTCTGGATTGAGAATGTATGATATGGCTGTTAGATTAAAAGTAGCAGGACTTGATAAAGATAAGTTTATCCTTGAAGAAGATTATGAGCAGTTAACAGAAAAACTTAAGAAATCTTCATCAACTAAAATATATATACTTGCAACATACACTGCTATGATTAATTATAGAAAATATCTTCATTCAAAAGGCTATATTGATAAATTATGGTAATAAGGAGGATTTAATATTATGGAATTAACTATATGCCACCTATATCCTGATTTATTAAATGTTTATGGCGATGTAGGTAATGTACTTATTTTAAAACATAGAGCTTCTCTAAGAGGCATTAATGTAAATATTGTAAATTGTTCTCAAGGTGATATTTTAGATAAAGATAATACTGACATTATCTTCTTTGGAGGTGGTCAAGATTTTGAACAATCTATTGTATCTGACGATTTAAAAAACATGAAAAAACAACCTTTAACAGAATATATTGAAGAAGGTAAGGTTGTACTTGCAATTTGTGGTGGATATCAACTTCTTGGAAAATACTACACTGCACCTAATGGTGAAAAAATAGACGGCCTTGGAATACTTGATATTTATACTGAAGGTGGAGACACTAGATTTATAGGAAATACAGAAATCATTAATGAAGAGTTCAATGAAACATATGTAGGTTTTGAAAATCATTCAGGAAGAACATATATCAATAATTACAAAGCACTAGGAAAATGTATTCACGGATATGGAAATAATGGTTCTGACGGATATGAAGGATGTATATATAAGAATACTTTTGGGTCATATTTCCACGGTTCATTTTTATCTAAGAATCCAGAATTTGCAGATAGACTTTTAACTTTAGCCCTTCAAAAAAAGTATGGTCAAGAAGTAATCCTAGAATCTTTAACTGATGAATTTGAATTAAAAGCTAAGCAATCAATAATTGAACGATTAAAAAAATAATAAAATACTCCCTTGTTTTTTACTTGGGAGTATTTTCATTGAATCTTTACCTGTTAATTACCTTTCTATTTATCAAATAATCAAATTCCCATGGTTCCATGGATTCTATTGTTTTAAACTCATAACCCAATCTCTTATAATCATCAATTATTCCTTGCAGTGCTTCTGTTGTGGTTTTTTTATTTTCTAAATCATGCATCAAAACAACTTCTACTATATTCTTTCCACACATTTCTTCTACATTCTCTTTTATAGTATTACAAGCTACACATGACCTTCTTGTATCACCACAATCTATCGTCCAGTCAATATAATTTATATCTCTACTTTTTAAATATGATTTTATATTACTTAAAACATCTCTCGTACATACAGTGTTAGTTGAGCCACCAGGCATCCTGACCATATTATAAGTTCTTTCTTCATTAATAATTCCATTTATTGTTTTCATACACTTGTTTAAATCATTTACATAATTTTCAGTGGAACTATATATTTCGGTATAATCGTGATTATTGCAGTGTGGTAATATTCCCATACCACTGCTGTTTATTCTTCTCATAGTACCCTTATTTCTAACTGCATTATTACCAACTACACAAAATGTAGCTTTAACATTATTTTTGCATAATAGATCTAATATAGAATCTGTATTACTAAAAGAAGGTCCATCATCAAAAGTCAAATAAACTACTTTCCTTTCTGCTGCCTCAGGTTTAATTTTCACACCTATATAATTTACACTTATAAGGCTAATAATAATTGCAATTAATATATTTTTTATATATTGTTTCATAAAATGTCACCCCTTCTTCATAGTTCGTATATAGTTTGTTCAAAAAAACAAAATCTATATCTATTAATGTAAAAATATATTTAACTTTTTCATAATTTTAAATGGAATATATGCCTTCAAAAACCATCTTAGTAAATTAATTATTTAACTATATTCATTAATCAAAAAAACATATGTTATTCTTATTTAATAATTTCTTTAGTATTTTAAACCTAACATTTATTGTTATTAGTTTGTATAAATGTTATACTAAAACTGTTTTAAGATATTTAATAAATAGAAGCGGAGAGATTTGACTTGAAAAAAAATTTTATTTTAAAAACACTTATACTAACTCTTTCTATTTCTTTATTCAGCCCATTAGCATCTATTAATGCAAAAGCTGCTACAACTGCACAGCCAGATATAAATGCTCAAGCTGCTATAACTATGGATTTAGAAACTGGTGAAATCATCTATTGTAAGGATGCAGACAGCAAAAGATATCCAGCTAGTACAACAAAACTTTTAACAGGTTTACTTTTAGCTGAAAATAAACAAAAAAGTGATGAAATTGCATTTACAGAATCTGCAAAAATCCAACCTGAATATTCACTGAACATAAACTTTATGCACAACTCTATGAAAGTTGGAGATACTATGTCAGCTGATGATGTCATGAAAGGTTTATTGCTATTCTCTGGAAATGATACTGCATATATGATTGCTGACAATGTTGCAGGAAATTCTCAAAAGTTTGCTGATATGATGAATGCAAAAGCAAAAGAAATTGGTGCTAATAATAGTCATTTTGTTACAGCAAATGGATTACATGATGAAAATCACTACACTACAGCATATGATCTTTCCTTAATAACAAAGGCTGCCTTTCAAAATGACTGGGAAAGAGAAACCATGGAACTTGCAGATGCTTCTATTCAAATTAATGGCGCTAAAGTACTGTTAGAAAACAGAAACTTAGGTCTTGGTAAAAATGGAAACATAGCAGGAAAAACTGGTTTAACTAATGCTGCTGGTGGATGTCTTGCTGCTGTTTATGAAGTAAACGGAAGAAAGCTTATAGGTGTAGTTCTTAAGAGTAGACAAGTAGATAATGCCGATATGACTAAATTCAATGACATGGATTCTATAATGAATTATAGTTATAATACATCAAAAACTGTTTACAAATCATCTGGTGAGGAAGTTGGTACTACAGATGTACAATATAAATCATTTGGATTCTTTGGTCCAACAAAGACAATTACAGTTCCATTAAAACTTACTCAAGATGTGACTTATTACGCAAATGCAATCAATGATGCTGAATCTCAAATAACTTATGATAAAACTGATTCAAGCGCATGGAAGTTACTATTTAATAAAGATGTAACACTAACTTATTCAACAAGAAATCATAATGAAAGTGTTGCCGGTAGTGTTGATATCTCATTTGGAAATATATTAAAAGATAACATAATTATTTATATCGCAACTTTAGCAAGTATAATAATTATTATTACATTAATAATATTAATAAAAAATATGGCTTCAAACTCAAGACGTAGAAAAAGCAGTTATTCACGTAGAAGAAGACGTTAATATGCAAATAAAGAAATACTGTATCTAAACTTTTATTTAGATACAGTATTTTTTATTTAAAGATTAAAATTGAAATTTGTAAATATTTCACTGATAGATACTATTAAAAAAACATGGTATAATCAGAATGTTGTTGGTATGGTAATATATCTTAATATTTACGATCCATAAAAATAATCGTTTATCTAAGGAGTAAAAATTAATGAATAAAGTTGAAATGAAAGGCAGCGTAATATTAAATCCCGTACCTGTCGTTTTAGTTACTTCTAAAAACAAAGAAGGAAAAACAAATGTGTTTACAGTTGGATGGACTGGTACAATAAATACAAAGCCTCCAATGTTATATATCTCAATAAGACCAGAAAGACTGTCTTATGAATATATAAAAGAAACCATGGAATTTGTTGTAAATCTTCCTGGTTCTAATCTAGTAAAAGCAGTAGACTATTGTGGTGTACGTTCTGGCAAAAGAAATGATAAAATAAAAGAATTAGGATTTACACTAAGTGAAAGCAGTAACATATCGGTGCCTTATATTGATGAGTGCCCTATTAATATTGAATGCAAAGTAAAAGATATCATTCCACTTGGAACTCATGACATGTTCATTGCTGAAGTTGTTGGATCTCACATAAATGAAGATCTATTTGATGAAGATGGAAAGATACATTTTGAAAATGCAAATATGATGGCTTATTGTCATGGGGAATACTTCCCTCTTCAAAAGCATCCTGTAGGATCTTTTGGCTTTTCTGTAATGAAGAAAAAAACAAAAAAAAGAAGACAGCTTCAAGCAAAGAAAACTAAATAAGTTTTCTTTGTATTTCTGAAAGGGGAAAAAATTTGAATAATAAAATACGTGATAATTATTTTGATAACCTTAGAGGATTTTTAATAATTTGTGTTATTGTTGGAAATTCACTTGAATATATATCTCCATCAAGTGTTAATCCTCACTATTTAATTCTTTTTCTTTATATGTTTCATATGCCTTTATTTACTTTTATCTCAGGATACTTTTGTAAAAAAAGCAAACGAAGCACTGTTGAAAAAGTAATTGATACAACCAAAATTTATTTATTTGCTCAAACATTCTATTTTATCTTTAACAGATATATATTAGATAGAACAAGTGTTAAATTCCAATTGTTATATCCAAGCTGGACTTTATGGTACCTCATGGCATTAATAATCTGGTATGTTCTTTCTGATTATATTAAAAATTACAAAATTGCCTTTGCACTATCTGTAGCAGCATCATTAATTATTGGATTTGATGGAAGTATTGGAACATATGCAAGTGTATCAAGAATATTTTTCTTCATGCCATTTTTTATAGCTGGTATGGCTTTTAACAAAGAAACTTTCTTAGAAAAATATAAAAAATACTCCATTCATTTAGGAGTACTTACATGTATAATTCTTATTATATTATTTGCAATAAGAGAATTTACAGATGTTGAATACTTTTTTGAATATACTAATTATACTTTCTATTCTGATTCTGCCATTTATCCATTTATACTTAGATTATTCCACTATATAGGCGGTTTCATTATATGTAGTTTCATTTTAATGGTATTTACACATAAAAAGACTTTATTTACTTGGTTTGGTAAAAATTCTTTAGTTCTATATATTTCACATGCAGCTGTAATCCAACTGCTTACATTAAGACCTATACTAAAATATGGTTCATGGTCACAACTTATTTTATCTGAAGCATTTATTGTTACAGTGTTATTAGTACTTGCCATGATAATAAAAAAAATTACGTCGTATGCAAAATCTATTCAGATTCATGATATTAATGACTTAAATCAACAAGCATAATAATTAAAATCAACACTTTCAAAAGAGCTTAATGAAAAGTTTTCATCAAGCTCTTTTTTATACTATTCAATTAAACTCTTGAATCCTTTTCCAAGTACTTCACTTGTATCATTAACTGTTACAAATGCCTGTGGATCATTTAATTTTATAAACTGTTTTAATTTCATAAATTGTCTTCTTGTTAATATTGTGAGTATTACACAATTATTTTCACCAGTATATCCACCCTTACCGTAAAATACAGTACATCCTCTATCTATATCTTTCATTATGTAATTTGAAACAAGCTTTTCTTCCTTTGTAAATACCATAACCTGCTTAGATATATTTAAACCATCTACAAATTTATCAATTAAAGTTCCAGTTAGATATACACTTAAAAGACCAAAAAGCCCAAGTTCTATTCCAAAAGTATACATTGCTAATATAATTACAATGGAGTCTGATATTAATAAACCCTTACCAAAATCTATATTTGCATATTTATTTAATAATTTTGCTGTAATGCTAGTTCCTCCTGTAGTTGCATCTTGTGTTAACATTATTACACTTCCAAATGCTAATAATGCACTTCCAAAAATTGATGCCAACATTAAATCATCAGTTAAAGCTACAGGTGTGTAGTTCTTTTCTAATATAGATAATGCAATTGACAAACTAAATGCTGCATACATACTTTTTATTCCGAAGTTTCCTCCAATAAAAATAAACGCAAGTAAAAATAAAATCACATTACATATTACCATAATTATTCCTGGTTCAATTCCAAGTATATTATTAATAACAAGTGCCAAACCAGATACTCCTCCAGATGCAATCTGGTTTGGAAAAAAGAAAAATTCAAATGCAAAAATTACTATTGCTACTCCAAGTGTTATAATTCCATATTCTTTTAATAATTTCATATGTACCTCCTCAATGTTAGTTTTGTATTTGTATATTTATTGGGATAAGATATTACATTTGTTTAATGCAAATTATTATTTTAAACTCTTATTTTTATTACAATATATATTACCATAGATATATCTTTGTTCTATTTTTTATTTTGCTTCAAATACTAATAAATTATCTAATAATTTGAAAAACACTTAAAAAACAAAGGGTTTTTTTATATAATTTCTTATAAAGGTATATTTTAAATTACTTTCTAATATTTTCATCATCATATTTTTAAAAAATTTATAATATATATGTTCTTATAAGTATAATCTAAAAATCGCACAGTAAATTCAAAATTAATTGTAAATTGCAATATATAATAGCTGCTATGAAGATATATTCATAGCAGCTATTTTTCACTCTCTGTCCCCTACTAGCTTTTTTTGAAGAATTGCAACAATTTCATACATTAAAAATGCTATAACTGATAAAATAACTATGCTCATCATTACTGTATCAAGCTGTGCTACCTGTCCTCCATAAACAATTAAAAAACCTAGTCCACTCTTTGCCACTAAAAATTCACCCATTATAACTCCTACCCAAGATAAACCTACATTTATCTTTAATGCAGAAATAAAAACTGGAATTGAATATGGAAATATTAGATATCTTAATATCTGTAATTTTGAAGCTTTAAAAGTCTTCATAAGCATTATTTTTTCATTATCAATCTCATTGAATCCACTTAAAACACTTATTATAGTTGTTACAATTGAAATAAGCAGCGCTATTACTATTATTGCTGGCATTCCGTTTCCTATCCAGAATATTATAATAGGAGCAAGTGCAACCTTAGGTAGTGCATTTAATACTACTAAATACGGGTCTAATATTTTCGAAACTGTTGGATACCACCATAATATTACTGCAATTATTACTCCAAGAATAGTTCCAAGTGAAAATCCAAGTATAGTTTCATAACAAGTTATCCCTATATGCTTAAACAAAGTTCCATCCTCATATAGACTTATACATGACTTTATTACACGACTTGGACTGGATGTCAAAAATGGGTCAATCCATTTCAAATCAGCAGCAATCTGCCATAATCCAATAAATACTATAAGAATTAGTATTCTTGATACTGTCACCTTGATTTTATGTGCTTTTACACATTTTAAATATAACCTGTGTTCATCACTTATACTGTTATCCTTATTAATTTCATTTAGATGTATATTATTCTTTATGCTCATTATCTTCATTTAACTCCTTCCATAATTCATTGAAATATCCACTAAACTGTGGTTCTTTTCTTCTTTGAAAAGGAGTCAAATCTTCATTATTAAATTTCATAACAGCTTCTTTTTTTACACTTGCAGGCCTTTTGGAAAGAACAACTACTTTTTGAGATATTGAAATAGCTTCTGCAATATCATGTGTAACCATTATTGCAGTCTTTTTTTCCTTTTTTATTATTTTATATACATCATCACAAACCATTAACCTTGATTGATAATCTAATGCAGAAAATGGTTCATCTAAAAATAATATTTCTGGATTTAACGCAAGTGTTCTTATTAATGCTACCCTTTGTCTCATTCCACCTGATAATTCTCTTGGATAATGATTTTTAAATTTCTCAAGACCATAACTTTCTAATAGATTTTCAACTCTTTCTTTTGATTCATTATTTAAAATTTTTTTAATTTTAAGACCTAAAATCACATTTTCCCATACAGTATTCCATTCAAACAAATGATCCTTTTGAAACATATATCCAATTTTATCAAGACTATTTTTTATATCTTCGCCTCTATATAAAATACTTCCTTCAGATGGTTCTAAAAGACCACTTATTATATTCAAAAGTGTAGATTTCCCACATCCTGAAGGTCCCAAAATAGAAATAAACTCTCCTTCATTAACTTTAAAATTAATACTGCTTAGAGCTTTTGTTTCACACTTTGCAGAATGATAGTTCATTGATATATTACGTATTTCTAATAAACACAAATTTAATTCACCACCTTTTCATCTATATAATTATCTAACCATGTTAATTTTGAGCTTTTTGAGCATACGAGTTATCAACTATTTTAGAAAATTGTGGTCTTGTAGTTATAAGACTGCTGTCATAATCCTGTATAATATCCATAAGTCTATTTAGATCTTCTTCTTTAATTTCTGGACTATGAGCAAGTGCATCTATACTCCTATAATTTTTAACTACTGTTATTATAGTATCTCTATCTGTTCCCGGGAAATAATCAATTATACTATCTGCTACTTCTTCATCAGAATGACTGAAAAACCATTGCTGACCTTCATATATAGCTTTTGTGAATTTTTCTATAACTTCTGGGTTTTTATCCATATATGATTTTGTTGAAAAATAACATGTATATGGGATTAATCCTGTTTCTTCACCTACTGATGCAAGAATATATCCACTTCCATCCTTTTCTATAGTTGAAGCTGTAGGTTCAAATAATGCAACATAGTCTCCAGTACCACCTTTATATGCACCAGCAGTTGCTGAAAAATCTATATTTGTTACCATATTTACATCTTTTTGTGGATCAATGTTATTTTTCTTCATAGCATACTCAAGTGCCATTGCTGGAACACCACCTGGTCTGCCTCCGATAACGTTACTACCTTTAATATCGATCCACTTAAAATTATCATTCTTATCTCTTCCAACTAAAAAAGATCCATCTTTTTGGGTCACTTGTGCAAAAAGTACTGGATAATCTTCTCGTCCCTGATTATTAATGTAAACTACTTGTTCAGGTCCACAAAATCCAATATCTGCTGAATTACTTAATACGGCCTGCATAACCTTATCTGCTCCTTGACCTGTCTGAAGATCAATTTCTATACCATTATCATCAAAAAAACCCTGACTCATAGCAATATACATTGGTGCATAAAATACTGAACGTGTAACTTCATTGAGCCTTACTTTTACTTTACCATCCTTAGTTTTACTACTACTCGTACATCCAACCATAGAGACAGCAGTAACCAAAGCCGTTAATAATGCAATTAATATCTTTGATTTTTTCTTCATTAATCAAAGCATCTCCTAATAATATTTACACTTTATACTATGATTAAATGTAAAAGATTGTTCTATTTAACTTTTACCTATAATATTAATAAAGAGCAAGATTAAAAAATATCTTAATCTTGCTCTTTACTTTATAAAATTACTTATTTCAAACTATTTATTTTTTCAATACATTTTTATTCTCTTATTAATCCTAAATAAATTCTATCTTCCAATTAAAATATCCGCTTTCTTCATTTTTCTCATATCTGAAATAAGCCGAAAAAGTATTACCTTTTTTACTTTTCAAATTTCTAAAACCTACTTTTCCATTTTTCAAAAGAAGCTCAACCATCTCTCTTGATACTTTTTTCCCAAATGAATTAATATATTTATCATCTTTCCATATAGTAAACTTGCATCCATTCTTCCAGTTACTACATCCGAATCCCTTTTCACCTTCAATTATAGGATTTCCACATACAGGACATGGCCCAACACTCTCAACATCTTTAGGAAGCTCAACCTTAAATCTTGATAAAGCACCCGTATCACTCTTTATTGCATCAACTGATTTTATTGTAAAATCTTTTATTAGATTCATAAAATCATTTTTTTCAAACTTTCCTTTTTCAATATCTGAAAGTGTCTTTTCAAGCCTTCCTGTATACTCAAGGTCTAAGAGATCTTTAACTGGGAATATTTCAACTATATTTCTTCCAAGGTCAGTACATATAAGACTCTTGCCTTTTGTTTTTAAATAACCTATATCTTTTAATTTCTTTATTGTTTCAGCCCGTGTTGCAGGTGTTCCTATACTAAAGCCACTAAGTATTGATGCCATCATTTCTTCAGAATCCTCTTTACCCTCTACTCCTTTTCCACAGGTTTCCATTACTCTTAGTAAAGTTTTTTCTGTATGATGTTTTGGTGGTTTTTTAGTTACTGAACTTACTTTTGATTTTATTACATCAACATTTTCATTTACTTCAACTTTAGGAAGTATTACATCTTTACTTTCAATCTTCTCTACTTTTTTCCAACCTTCAACTAACTTGACTTTACCTTTTGATATAAATATACCTTTAATTTCAGGATTTTCTCCCTTCAATGTAACTTTTGTTTCTTCAAATTCAGCCACAGGCATAAACTGCATTATAAATCTGTTCTTTATAGCTTCATAGACTATTTTTTCATCTCCGTTTAATCCCGATGGTTTTATGTATGTAGGAGTTATTGCACTATGACTTTCAACTTTTGAACTATCAAATATTCTTTTTGATGTTGTAAATTTGATTTCACCTTCATAAGGCAATCCAACTTTTAATGTTTCTAAAACCTTTTTGGCTCTATCTTTCAAGCTTTCCTCTAAAACTACACTTGCAGTTCTAGGATATGTTGTAAGCTTCTTTTCATATAAGGATTGAGCTACTTTTAAAACTTTATCAGATGTCCATCCTTTATATTTACTTGTTATATATCCTTGAAGATTAGATAAATTAAAAAGATATGGTGGATATTCCTTTTTTAATTCTGTCTGCTTATCTTTAATATTTGCTCTCTCAGCTTCAAGTAATGGTAAAAGCTTGCTCAAATCTTCTTTTTTTTCAAATTTTTCAGAATCATTTTCATAATATAATCCTTCAAATTCTTCATTTTTATCAGTTTTAAAGTTACATATTAATTTATAATATGTAGTTGCTGTAAAATTTTCTATTTCCTTATCTCTATCATATATTATTTTTAAAGTTGGTAATAAAACTCTACCTATATTTATAGTTTTATTTTCTTCAAATTTATACTTTAATGTACTTACTGAAGTCAAATTTATACCTATAATCCAGTCACTCCATTGTCTCCCAATACCTGCATCCTGAAGACATTGCATTTCTTTATTATTTTTTAATGATTCCATTCCCTTTTTAACTTCATCTGGAGTCCATTCATTTAACAATAACCTATATATAGGCTTCTCAACTTTGAAATAATCAAATATTTCATCTGCTATAACCTGACCCTCTCTATCAAAGTCAGTTGCTGAAATAATTCCATCAACATCTTGCCTATCAATAAGATTCTTTATTATTCCAAGCTGTTTCTTTGCACCTTTATCTTCAATACTTCTATTTGCACTATCACATTTAACTTTATATAAGAAGTTCTCTGGAATAAAAGGGAATTTTTCAAATCTCCATCCCTTCATACTTTCATCATAATCTTTTGCATCATAAAGTTGCAAAAGATGTCCAAATGCCCACGTTATATAATAGCCGTTGCCTTCAAAATAGCCATCTTTCCTAGTTTTTATTTTAAACGCATCTGCAATATTTTTTGCTACAGATGGTTTTTCTGCAATAATCACTTTAGCCATGCTATTTCTTTTCCTCCTCTCGGTTATTACTCAGCACTATCTATATTATCACTAATCAAAAAATAAAACCAGTTTAGCTTTAAACTGGTTTTATAATAAAATATAATTACATCTCATTAAGCATCCAAACAAAGAAATTAAGAATACCAGCATAAATAAGCCATATTAAATAAGGCATCATTAATAGTGCTGGATACTTTCCCCCTTTGCTATAAAATCTTTTTATTGTTAAAATAACAAAAAATATTAAAACTAACAGTTCTAAAAAAGCTAAACCGTACAAACGTAATCCAAAAAATATAATGCTCCATAAAAAATTCAAAAGCAATTGTATATAATATACAAACATTGCTGGGCTTGTATCTATATTTTCGTATTTCAAAATATAAATCTTATATGCAGCAATCCCCATAAGAATATACAGTATTGTCCACATGACTGGAAATACATAAGCTGGTGGAGCAAATACTGGCTTTTGAAGCTGTTCGTATACTTCTTTTATATTTGGTAGAATCAACGCAATGATGGCTCCACTTAAAAGAGGTAATCCTATGTTTATAATAAGTGGTATAATTCTTATCTTGGCATTTTTTTCATTCATATTTAAGCACCTCATAATTAATAATTTTCATATCAAGATGCTATATTATATGCTACATAATAAAAAAGTATGTATTAACAAATTTTATTCATGGAAATAATTTCCTAAGTAATATATATATCTGAAAATTCAATATCAACTTTTTCATCAATTGAATTCATTTCAAAATTTTCATATTGTATCTGCTCTTTTTCAACATTGTCTAAATAGTTCATTGTGATTACAAATTCATTTCCTTCATTATTAGATATTAATCCAATACTTCCACCTTGAATCTCTACTAATGCTTTTGTCATAAATAATCCAAGACCGCTTCCCTCTTTTATTCTATTGAAAGCCTTATTTAATTTTGTAAATCTATCAAATATATATGGTATTATCTCTTTTTCTATTTTAGGTCCGTCATTTTTTATTATTATGCACACTTTATCATCTTCTAAAGCTAAATTAACTTTTATCATACCACCCTTTTTGCCATATTTAACACTATTAGATAATAAATTTAATATAATTCTTGTAATAAAGTCCTTATCACAATTAACATATATTTCTTCTTGCTGCGAATCAAAAATAAGTGTATTTTCACTTCTTTTTATATACTTATTACAAGCCAGTGCTGTATTTTCTATAATATCAACAATATTATATATTTTTTTGTCTGGAATTACATATCCTTCTGATATTTTATTTGAATCTATAAAGTTATTTATTGTTCTTATAAGTCTAAGACAATTTTGGATTATTATTTTTCTATTATTGTCTACTAAATCAATTTTATTTTCCTTTAGATATATTTTGTTAAGCTGAAGTACAGATGATATTAAATTAATTGGTGTTTTTAACTCATGAGATATATTAGCAAAAAATTCTTTTTTATTCTTATCATCAGCTAAACATTCCTCAAATTCTTTCCTTATTTTTTTATTTTCCTCTTTATAACTAAAATCTTGTACATATATTAATTTATTTTCATCATCCGGACAACTAAAAAACATATCAAATACTATATTTTCATCAATAAAAAAAGAATAATGTTTACTCGTATCTACTTCATCTAGTGATAAATTGCAATATTTTTTTAAAAATACTCCAATATCCATACCAACAAAATCAGAACTTTTCATATTCATTTTTTTTATCATAGTATTATTTACATGCTGAAGCTTATTACCTACAAATAAAAATACTCCTCCGTAAATGGAATCTAATAACATGCTATAATTATTTTGCGTTCTATTTATCATAGTATTAATATCATTTAATATCTTATTTCTTTTTAGTAGAATTGAATTTAAATGCTTTTTTTCTTTAATAGCTTGTTCTATATTTAAATTTATTATATTAAAGCACTCATATCTTATTTTATCTATCATATAGCCATAAAATAAAGTGAATGTTGTACATTTTAATATTAACAAAACTTTAGATATTATATTTAAATCAAGTTTTATAAATATTAATCCAGATAAGTTTAACATTATTGAAGTTATATAAAGAATAACCTTTTTAAATTCATTTTTAGAAATTTTTTTTCTATTAGATAGTATTTTTCTTAAAGTAGATAAAGCCACACATAAACTTATCAATATACTTATATATGCAATTTCCTTTAATTTTAAGTCGCTGAATATGGCTTCTATTGAAATATTTTTAAAATTTATAAGCGTTATAAATACATATAAAACTATAGCAATTATATGTATACCTATATTACTTATATACTTATTTTCAACGTTAAATATATTTTCAATCTGGCTATACTCAAGAGTAGCTCGTAAACTTAATAAAAAGAAAACTTCTTCCATACTATCTTTTTTCAACAATGTTAGTATAACTAACACAATAACGACACCTATTATTAAGGATAAAAAATATATTTTCTTTATATTACTAATCTTTTTAACTAGTATTTTATTTTTAACAGTATTTATATATACAAAGCCCACTGTTATTCCCAGAGAAATAATGCTTATGGAAAAAATAACAAACTCATAACTGCTTCTTATACATACATATCCTCCTAAAACAACAATAAAAATCAACAAAAAGTTAAAATTCGTATTGCATTTTTGCCTGAAATCTTTTATTTTATAAAAAAATTCTTTAGTCATAAGTTTCTCCTTTTTCAAACTCAATAACTATACTTGTTCCTAATAATACTTTTTCATCCAAATATATTTTTCCTTTTTGCAATTCTACTAATCTTTTTACTACAAACAAACCTAATCCAGTGCCACTTTTTGAATCTGATATTGTTTTGTTAGTTGACGCATATCTATTAAAAATCTTGTTTCTAATTTCTTCATTTATTCCAGATCCAGTATCCCTTACTTTTACAAAAACCTTGTCCATTTTTTCTTCAATTATTACATATATCTTTCCACCTTTAGCTGTATACTTTACTCCATTTGATATTAAATTTAAAATTATTCTTCCTATAAATTCAATATCAACTTCAATCATGCATTCTTCTGTATTTGTATCAAAAATCAATTCTATTCCGTTCCAGCTTACATAATCAACATATGACATAACATAATCTTCTACAATTTCTACTATATTAACCTTTCTTAAATTAGCAGTAAGAAATTGAGAATATATTTTAGAATTATCAATTAAATTATTAGCAAATCTTATTAATGATATACAGTTTTCGCTACTTATGGAATTATATTTTTTTAATGAGTCTATATCATCTTTTTCTATATATATTTGTTCAAGTTGAATAGCAGAGTATATAACATTTATAGGAGTTTTTAAATCATGACTTATACTAGATAAGAATTGAGTTCTAGTGTATTCCTGAATTTTTTTCTCTTCAACTTCTTTTTTCAATTTTTTTATCATAACATTCGATGTGTTATCTTCAATTAAAATAATTTTTTTATCATATTGCATTAAATTCATTAGGTATTTAGTTTTCAAATACTTTTTTTTCCCATCAGTATATAATACTGCATTATAATCTTTTTCTTTATCTTCATTAATAAACTCTATATATGTATCTATTTTCTTATTTATTATTTCTTTTATGTTATGTATTTTTGCTAGTTCTAAAAACTTACTATTTACATATAAAATTCTGCTATTTTCACAATTTAAAATTATAAATGGATGAGGCATAAATTCAAAAATTTTATTACTTAATTTTTCTTTTTGTTTCATAATATAATTTAATTGTTCAAGTTCCTTATTTTTCAATATAATTTTATTAGTTATATTGTCTAAGTCTTCATTTTCTTTTTTTAATACATTCATAAAAAATTCACCAGGCTCTTCAATTTCGCTAGTAATAGAAAAAGTAAATAACATAAGGAAATTAAATAATCCTAGAATTTCAAGTATCATTTCCAAATTAATCATACTATTTATAATAAGAAATAATAATTGAAAAATTCCTATTATTAACGTATATATGTAGGCTTTTCTAACCTTTGTTTTTTCTTTTATAAATCCCTTATACCTTTTTATATCTTTATACAGTGTATGACATATGTCAAACTGCATTAATATACAAAATAATTGAAATAAGAAAAGCATAATATTACAATTCATAAAATTTATATGTATATAAAAAACAAATATGTATATGAGAAAAGCTGATAAAATTAAGTTTTTATATATTTTTCTCTGTAAGTAATACTTAATTATCACATAACAAAGCATTACCTCTATTAAAATTATAATTTGACAACTAATTAATAGATATAATTTTAATGAACAAAATGTACTGCTTCCTGTCATAATTGATATTCCTGCAAATCCTATTATATCAATCAAAACCAAAAAAGTTTTAAGATAATTTGATATATATTCATCAATAAATCCTTTTGTTCTACTTAATATCATAAAAAGTACACAACTTAATACTATATAAATAATTCTTATAGTAATTAAAATATCTATACTATTTTTTTGAAAAAATAAATAGAGCAATATATAAATAAATACTGTTGTAAAAAAGACCTTCAGTGTATAGCCCTTTATCCAAAAAAATTTCTCATCCATAATTAATTTTTTCCTTTTTTACAATTTTTATCTTCTTATATATTACTCTATTTTTTATTCATTGTATACATTAATTTCCTATTAATGTCTTAATATTCCACTCTTCAACAATTTGTTCATTATAATATCATTTCCCTTATTTAAAGGACCTTTAAGAGTGATTCCCAACACTAATGAACATATCATATATATGCTCAATACTTTTATATCTTTTATTAACAGAGGATAAACAATTCCTGCTAATATTTGTCTCATACCATTTGTGGCATATGTGAATGGAAGATAATTATATATGTTATGAAACACAGATGGTGTAACTTCTACTGGAAACGTTCCTCCTGTTCCTGCCATTTGAATAACAAGCATAACTACAATAATTGCCTTTCCAATATCGTCTAAAAGACTGGCTGCTGTATATATAATTAATGTAAATACAATAGATACAAAAATACTATATAATATAAATATTATAGGATGAACAACATAAACATCAAGCCATAACAATGCTCCACAACATGCTAATATAGTTGCTATTGTTGTTAGTGTTATAAACGTCAAGAGTTTTCCCAAATAAACTTCATATGGCTTTAATTCAACACCATCATCTAAATTTTCTGCTTTAAATGATAATAATGCACTTGCTATTAATGCTCCAACCCATATACATAGTACAATGTAAAAGGGAGCACTTGATGATCCATAATTGGGCCAAGAAAACAATCTATTGTCTTCTATTTCAACTGGACTCGCCATAAAGTTACTTTGATCATCCCAATTATTTGTAATCATATCTATTATTTCATTAAAAGCATCATCTTCATCCATTTCTCTAAGTTTATCGGCTACTTCATGTACTTTATCCTTTACTTCTGGAAATTTATCTTTAAGGTCAGCTAATTTATCACCCGAAAAATTAATAGTATCTTGTGAAGCACTTAAAATTTCCTCTAAATTAGGAAGTACATCTTGCCCATCCTTCAAAATATCCACTGTAATACTTAGTATATATTTTATCGAATCAAATCCATCATTTATTCCATTCATAATTTCTGAATCATAACTGTCAATAACATCACTAATTAATGTATTAACATCTTTTAAACAACTTCTTAAATCAGTTAGTGTCTGTAAATCAAGACCTTTCCCATCCTCAAGGTCCTGAATCTTTTCATCTGTTCTTGAAATTAGTATATCAAGTTTTTCTTCTACATCATCAAGTTTATCCATTAAAATTGTGATACTTTTATTTATTGTTTTAAGATTATCCTTAACATCATCAAAAATATCATACTGATCCTTTAATTGTTTTTGTATTTTTGCTACTCCATCATCTTCTAATAGAGAATCATCTATATTAATATGTGGAAGTTCATAATCTATTATTTTCTTTAAAAACGATTTTGTACTTTTAAGCATTCCCTTTATTTCACTAACTGTTACTTTTGAAGATGTAGCAGTTTCAGATATGGTTATAAGTGATTTTTTTGCAGTCTCTGGAAGTATATTTTCATCTAAATTATCTAATGTTACAGATGCATTATCAACAAGCTGTTGAGATAGCAAAAGATCATCCTTTATTCTTGGTGAAATTTCATTTATATCACTTTGCATCTTATCTACAATATAATCACTATTATTTATAAAATCATTTGTTGAATCTAATAAATTTGACACCGTTGGCAGCATATCATTAGTTTTAAGCAAAAGTGAATTCACATCAGAAACTCCTCCAATTGTATCATTTAAAATGCTTTCAAGTTCTGGAAGTTCTTCATCAAGTTCATATATTTTGTTTATTATATCTCTTATGTCAGCCCTTTTTCCATCTATCTCAACTCCAGTTTCATTTATAAGCCTAAACATAACTCCTGAAACAGTTTTGACTATATTTTCATCTAGCTGATTTTTAACACTTTTAGCTCCTGCATCTGTCAATTTTGGTGCTATTGCATTTATCTTTTCATTTACAGTGTATATCAGTTTGGGCTTGACAACTTCTTTCTCCATAAGTGTTGTTACACATTTAGAGAAATCTTCTGGTATTACTATAGATGCGTAATATTGCTCCTTTACAAGTCCTTCTGATGCTTCCTCTTCACTTACAAACGTCCAATCCATCTTATCATTATCTTCTAGCTTTTCAATAAGTTCTTCCCCTAGATTTAAATCCTGATCCTTATAAATAGTTCCTGAATCCTTATTTACTACTGCAATTTTTATTCCACTTGTGTTAGCATAAGGATCCCAAGATGCTTTTATATTTGTCAAGGAATATAAAGACGGAATTAGTATTATAACTATTGCCATAATCATAGCTGCCCAATTGGTACATATTCTTTTTATGTCTCTTGCATAAATTCTAAATATATTCTTCATCTTCTTTATCCCTCAATATTATATGACTAACTTACTTTCTTTCAATTTATCTACAAATGGTTTAATAAGTCTATTGCTTGCCTTTTTACATGTAACTCCCATTATAATAGAAGCCAACATATATATTGATAAAATAGCAATATCCTTAAATAATATAGAATAAACAACACCTGCCATTACCTGTCTCATACCATTTATAGCATAGGTAAATGGTAAAAATGGCGATATAATTTGAAACATTCTTGGATTAACTTCAATTGGAAAGTTTGCACTACTTGCAGCAACCTGAATAACAAGTAATACAATTCCAATCACTATTCCACCATGTCCAAATAGGCTTACACCTGTATATATAATCGTCATAAATACTACACTTATAAACACACTGTAAAATACAAGCATTGCAGGATGAACAGCATAAACTTTTAAGATATACAGCGCTCCTAAACTTGCTACAATAGCTTGAAAAATTCCTATAACTACAAACAATGCCATTCTTCCAAAATATACTTCATGATGCTTATATTCTTCTTCACCTTCATGTGCATGTACTTCAGTTCCTAAAAGCATAGAAAGCATATATCCACCAATCCATAAACATAATACTGTATAAAAAGGTGTTGCTGTCGAACCATAATTAGGCCATGGAAATAACCTGTTATCCTCAATTTCAACTGGATTTGCCATAAAGTCACTTTGTGTTTGCCAATCATTTGTTATTAATTCCAATACTTCATCTATATCTTCTTTATCATCAAATTCCTTTATTTTTGCCGCTAGCTTATGTACCTTATCCTGAAGATCTGGAAAATCATTTTGAAGATCTACAAGCTGATCATGTGTTCTATTAGATATATCCATAAATGTATTAAGTAAATTATCTATCTCTGGTAAAATAGCTTTACTTTGACCTATTAACGTCAAACCATTATCTCCAATATTTCGTATAAGATCTATTTCGCTATTTATATCTTTTACAATATCAGTGCTATAATCGTCAATTATGTCTGCAACAAGACCATGAACATCATTTACAAGTGCTTTTATATCAGTTAAAAACTGAATATCTAATTTTTCTCCATTATCAAGATCGTTAATTTTATCTTTAACTCTTTCATTAATAGTTGCTAATTTCTCATCAATAGTATCCAATCTATTATTTATCATTGTTACTATTTTACTCATTTCTTTTAAATTCTTCTGAATACTTTCAAGTGCTTCAACTTGTTTGTTATACTGATTTAATAAATCCTTAAGGTTATCATATATCTCTACATCATTACCTATTTCAATTTTAGGAATATCTACTTTAGATATTTTATTAAGCACTCTAGATAACTTTTTCAACTGATCTCTTACACCTTGAGTTGTTATCTGCATTGCATCAACTGTATCTGATACAGTTAATAATGTTTTTTTTGCTGTTTCAGGTAATATATTATCATCAAGATTTCCTAAGGTAACATTTAATGAATCTAATTTTTCTTCTGCACTTACAAGCTTTTCCTTAATATCAGGAGACAGTTCATCAAGTTCACTTTGAATATCATCTAGCTCATTCAAATTATCATCAATAAAGCTTTCACCTGCATCGGAAACATCCTCTACAAATGGAAGAATCTTTTGAATCTCAGTCATAAGCTCTGTTGCACTTATAGTTCCATTTACCGTGCTATCCAATAACTTTCCAAGCTTTGGCATGTTTTCATCTAACTCATAAGTTGCATCCATTATTCTTCTAAGTTCAGTTCTATTATCTTCAATATCTATACCTACTTCATCGCACATTCTAAATATAATACCAGTTATAGTCTTTGTAATATTTTCATCTAACTGACTCTTTACAGTTTTGACAGCAGAATCTGTAAATTTAGGTGCAATAGGATTTTTCTTTTCATTAGCCGTATAAATTAGCTTAGGTTTTTCAACATTTTTTTCAACAAGAGTTGTAGTCTTTTGTGAAAAATCTTCTGGGATTATTATTGATGCATAATATTCTTCCATAAGAAGTCCATTATCAGCCGTTTCCTTATCTACAAATTCCCATCCAATTTTATCATTATCCTTTAATTTATCGACTAGTTCATTGCCCAAATTAATATCCTTATCTCTGAATGTGGTACCTTTATCTTCATTTACTACTGCAACCTTTATTCCAGATGTACTTGAATAAGGATCCCACGATGCAAATATATTAACAAGAGAATATAAGGATGGAATTGCAATCAAACCTAAAACTATCCCTAATGCAATCCAATTTGTAATTATATTCTTAAAATCTTTCTTAATTATTTTTATTATGTTCTTCATGCTACATCCCTCTGAATAGTTATTAATATTTTATATAGATTATATCACAAAAAATGACCATAAGTCATTTTTATAAATTAATAAAATAATTAAATATAATTTCTTCTTAAAATACTTATATTTAATTATTTTATTATATTTTTATTGTACATAATTCATATATTAAATAAAATATTTGCAAAAAAATTAAAATATTATTTTTAGCTAAATATAATATTTTAAGTAAGTACCTTATAAAAAATTAACCAAAATAAAAATATAAGCCAAAATTTAATTCTGCTTATATTTTTATAAATCACGAACTTTAATTATTCTTATTTCTTCTATTTTTTTAACTATCCTATCATTATCCCAATAGAATCATCAAAAATTTTTATCTCTACATTTTTATTTCCTAAAATTAAAGATTTATCTTCTTTTATTCCATCAATTTCATTAAATAACCTTTGTCCATTTTCAGGAAATACACATTCAAAAATTTTTTTCAAATTCTCATTAAATATAGTTCCGTTTTTTCTTAATAAAATACTAATAGAACCACTATCAAATATATTTACAGCTGCATACTCTGAATTATCAGCTTTGCCATCACACCATGTATATCTGTAAAGAGATGAATACTTATCATTTGAATTTTCATAGTCAACTACACGTTCTACAGAACTATATCCAAGTTTTTCAATTAGCGATTTAACATCTTTGCTGTTGAATTTATCATTTGACAACACATTATTTGTCCATGCTCCATCATCATTCAAATAATAATCTCCTATATAACAGCTGTGAGCCATTACTCCATTACTGTATAAATAATACCAGTTATTATTATCAAGAATCCATCCTGACTGCATTATTCCATTACTATCAAAATAATACCATTCTCCATTTTTATCCTTAAACCAGCTTGTCCTTAAAGTTCCATTATCAAAATAACTCCACTTCCCATTATTTAAATGCCAACCATTAGAATAATCAACTGCATATACTCCAATTGCACCTTGTGAAATCATCATAGTTAACGTAGATAATAATACTAGCTTTTTTAAATGTTTTTTCAATTTTAAATCACCTCAAATTCATAATTAGTATTTATATCAAAAAAATTCATCATATGTACTTATCCATACTATTATAGCACCTAGTTAAGAATAATCATTACATTATTCTTAATTTTAAGACCTGCTTAAGATTATAAGCAAGTCTTTGTTTTTAAATATTCACTTAAAATATAATCAGATTTTTTTCTCGATTTAAAAATATGCTCTTCAAATTTATAAACAGGCATTATACCCATAAGCGAATTTGTTACAAACATCTCATCGAAAGTACTTACTTCGTATGGATAAATATATTTTTCTACAACATCATACTTATCAAGAATATATTTTCTTATTGTTCCATTAAGAAGCCCACATGATAATTTAGGTGTAACAATTTGATTGTTACTAACAAAAAATATATTAGTTGTTGCTCCTTCAGTCAACTGACCTTTCATGTTTAAAAATACGGGTTCATCATAACCTTTTTTTGCTGCCTTTCTTTTTTCTATGATATTATCACCATAATTCAAAGATTTTATATAAGTAAACGGAGAACTTTCATTTCTCACAACAGAACTTATTTTTATTGTAAACCCCTTTTTATACTTATCATCAGTATAATTATTTTCTCTGCATTGAAATATTGTATTTTTTTCTGAAGCTATTATTTTTAGCACACCATTTTCCATTGGATTATTTGTTATATAATCCTGTATTTTTTCTTTTGTAACATTTAAATTTATTCCCAAAAAATTTGAACCTTCACTAAGTCTATCTAAGTGATAATCCAATAGAACAAGATGATTGTCTACAACTGATATTGTTTCAAATATTCCTAATCCAAATGAATATCCTTCATCGAATATAATGTCCATTTTATCCACCTCTATTTCATTGCTTCTAATAATGCTTTTGCTTTTTGCAAAGTCTCCTCATATTCAAATTCAAGATCCGATTCACAAGTAATACCTCCACCTACTCCTAGATAATACATATTATTCTTATGAAGTGCTGTTCGTATAATTATATTTAAATCACAATTCCCATCAAGAGAAATATATCCTAAAGATCCAGTATATATTCCACGTCTTCCATTTTCCAATTCATCAATTATTTCCATTGCCCTTATTTTAGGAGCACCTGTTATTGATCCTCCAGGAAATGTAGCCTTTATAAGATCAACTATATTTAAATTTTCCTTAAGCTTTCCACTTATATCTGATACAAGATGAAAAACCGTAGCGTATTTCTCAACAGTAAATAATTCATCCACAATTACAGATCCTTTTTTACAAACCTTATTTAAATCATTTCTCTCAAGATCAACAATCATAAGCAGTTCACTTTTGTCTTTTTCTGAACTTTCAAGTTCTTTTCTTAATCTAAAATCTTCTTCTATAGTACCGCCTCTTGGCCTTGTTCCTTTTATAGGTCTTGTGTTTATTATAGAATCTCTCATTCTTAAAAAACGTTCTGGTGATGCACTTACTATTTGAAAATCACCATAATTCATGTATCCTCCAAATGGTGATGGATTACTAATTCTTAGACTTTTAAAAACACTATATGGTGGTTTTTTACTATAAACTTTAAGTTGCTGTGTCATATTTCCTATATAAACATCACCTTCATATATGTAATTTATCATTTTATCTATTGCATTTTTATATTCCTCTTTTTCAAAATTCGAGGTAACTTCTATATTATAATCTATATTATTTCTTTCATTATTTTCATTAAAACTTGAATTTATTTTATTTTCTATTTCTTTTATGGATACGTGTGAATCTTTAATCATTCCATTTGCAATTATATAAGTTTTTTTATTATTAATATCCTCAATAATAAAATTATCATAAAAATTAAAAATAACTTCAGGTGTATCAACATTTTCATCATGTCTTGTAGTTATATCTTCATTTCTTCTTCCATAGTCATACGACAAATATCCTATAGCACCAGAAACTATTGGAAGACAGCTTTCATTTTCACTGCTATTTTCTCTAATATATTGCTTTAAATAATCTTCAAAAGATAAATTATTTTTTTCTCCATCCACATACAATATATTATCTTTTACAGTAATATTTAAATATGAATTCAATCCTACAATTGAATAATTCCCCATATTATTTTCTAATGAAGAATCTAAAAACACTGCATCCTTTTCATTGTAAAAAAAATCAAATATGTCACATGCTTTTCTATATTCTTTTAATTCAACTATCAATCTATTCATGATTATTCCACCATTCTTCACTTAAATCTATAAAATTTTTTAAAATTTCATGCCCATACTGAGTAAGTACAGCTTCTGGATGAAATTGAACACCATAAACTGGGTATTCTTTGTGTGATATTGCCATTACAGCATCATCTTCACTTCTTGCATCAACAGTAAGTTCTTCTGGAATAGTTTCTTCTTTTATAACAAGAGAATGATATCTTGTTACAACATAGGGACTTTCAAGATTTTTGAAAAGATTAGATTTATTATGAAAAATCTTTGATACTTTTCCATGCATTGGCTTTTCCCCCTTTTCAACAGTTGCTCCAAATTCATACCCAATTATCTGATGTCCAAGACATACTCCTAATATAGGAATTTTACCAGAGAATTTTCTTACAACTTCAGTACATATTCCACAATCTTTAGGACTTTTTGGTCCTGGCGATATTATTATTCCCCTTAAATTTTTCATCTTAGCAATTTCTTTAATTGTAAGTTTATCATTTCTAATAACCATAACATCTTCGTTCAATTCGTCAATATATGCTTTCAGATTGTAGACAAACGAATCATAATTATCAATCATTAAATACATTTTTATCTCCTTATGTAATTAAATACTTCGTATTAAATATCTATACAAAATAATCTATAATGTAAATTAATACTTGTTCCTCTTAAGTATTGATTATAACTTAACAAAGAAAATTATAAAAGAAAATATATAGCATCTAATATAATTTTCTATACAAATAAGGATGCACTAAGCCTTTAATATCTAAGTACATCCAATTGTTTTTTAATTTTATTTCATTTATATACAACATGAAAATTCATCGTTTTATAGTTTCTTGATTTTATAACATAATAATATTTCTTTTTATTAAAACTAATTAATATTATAATTAGTTTTTAAAGCTTTTATAAATACTTTTACAATTTCAGGATCAAAATGTGTTCCACTGCATCTTTGTAATTCTTCTATAGCTTCTTTATAAGTTTTTCTCTTATTATATGGTCTATTTGATGTCATTGCATCGAAACTATCTATAACGGTAAGAACTCTTGCTAAATACGGAATTTCATCACCTTTAAGATTATTAGGATATCCTGTTCCATCATATTTTTCATGGTGACTTATTATGAGTGGAATTATCATATTTAATGATTTGACTGATTTTATTATTTCTACTCCATTAGCTGGATGTTGCTTTAAAACTTCCCATTCATCATCTGTAAGTTTCATTTTCTTTATTAAAACATCCTTGCTAATATTAATTTTTCCAATATCGTGCATATAGGCTCCATAAATGAGTATATTCTTATCTCTCTCATTTAGCCCTAAACTCTCTGCCAACATTCTTCCATAAACTACAACTCTCTCTACATGTCCATAAGTATATCTGTCCTTTGCATTTATAACACTTATTAAAGTTTTTATTGATGTTACAAGTTCAATATCTTCTTCATCAATATTTGACTTTATTTCGTCCAATATTGATATATAAGCTTCAACTCTATTTTTGTAAAAAAACTTTGCCCTATATAGTGCATCATCTGCACTTTTTATCAATTCAATATCACTTCCAGCTTTATCTGGATAAACAGAAACCCCCATTGAGGCTGTAAGCTTTCCATTAGGCTGATTTTCTTCACCTTCAAAATATGTATTCTCTATCTTTTTCCTTAAAGATTCCGCGATGTTTACTGCCATATCCTCTGTTGTATCTGGCAATATTATTGCAAATTCTTCTCCTCCATATCTTGCTGGAATATGTTCATTTCCTATACTTGATTTAATTATTTTTCCTATTTTTTTTAATACGTAATCACCTTTTTGATGACCATATATGTCATTATAATTTTTAAAATAATCTATATCTATAAAAATCATTGATACAGGACTGTTCTCCTTTTCTCCGACCTTAATTTTCTCTGCTAACGAATCACAAAAATATCTATGATTATATAATTCAGTAAGACCATCAATGTTTATCATATTTTCTAATTTTTCAATATGCTGCTTTTCTATCTTGACATAAAAACCTAATGGTAATGCAGTCAAAAAAAATATTCCTGCTAAAAGCAAGTCATCTTGAAAATAAGCACTGATTTCTGAACTAGATATAAAAATAAGATCCATAACCAATATAATAAATGATGAAATAATTGATACTATTATTCCACTCTTCATTCCAAATTGAATTGTTGTTGTTATTATTATAAATAAATATAAAACTTTATATTGACTTTGATTTATTCCGCAAATCAAAGTTATTAAGGAAAACATACCTATAAATAAGACTATCTCAAAGTTATTAAAAATATTACTGTATTTTCTCTTTTTATTTGAAAATGACCATATACAATAAATTAAAATTATTATTATTAATGGTATACTAAAAAATACATATTCATTATAATTTTTTAGTTCAAACATAAATATGCTAATATTTGCATTAAATGTTTTACATAAAATTATACCTACAAATAAAAGTGAGGATACTTTAACTATTGATACTATATCATTTATCTGATTTCTTCTATCGTTTCTTACATCTTTCATATAATACCTCATAATATTATAATGAGACCTTAATAGGCCTCATTATTTATTATTCGTCTCTTAAACATTTAGGTTCTTCTGGTTGATAATGAGACCAAATACAAGCTGAAGTCGCTACTATTGAAGCTATTACTGTTGCAAATGTTGCTACTAACATTAAAACTTTATTTTTCATTTATTTCACCTCCCTTCAACAGATTCTAAATTTAAAATAAACTGTCTATTTTAGTTAATACTACATGTCCTTTTTTTGTTAGTGAAAATACCTGCCACAAAATTCCCATGTAAATACACATTGAGTAAATTAATAACTGATATTTCTGTGTTATTAGATATCCTAGTAGATTAATTATAACTATAATTAAATATATATTCATTGTAGTAATCGTTATTTTTTTTAATCTCATTCTCTTTTTAGCACTTTTAATAGGTTTTGATATACTATCAACAGGTACTAATTTATATATTATGTAATAAGCAAATATAAAAATAATAACTCCTATTAATAAATTAAAAATAAAGTTCACGTATATTTTCTTTGATACTAATGCCATTATAATTGTACTTATAGTCCCTATAATTGCACACTTTCCTGGTGAACTTGCATGAACACCACCTGAACTTTTTCTTAAAATACTTGTTGTAAATGAAACTATAAGAGCTTCTACCATAACATTAAATATAAGTCCAAAAATTATCACTAACATTATGCAAAATATCATTTGTATAAAAGCAAATATACCATAATTTATTACGGACTTTTTATCTTCATCAAAACTTAATTCTTGAGAAATATAATCTGATATTTTCTCACATAGATTTTCAATCTTTAACACATTTATAACTTCCTTTTTTTAAATAATAAATTCTAGTAATTACTGCAAAACCAATCAATGAAGGCAGTCCTGATACAGTCTTTAAAAATGGGTCCATAAATAATGATTCTAGGCCCCCTTTAACAAAAACAGTTAATAAAAACATATTTAGCCATTCTAGTATAAACAATACTATTGTTATGAGTAGCGAAGATTTTATTGATACAACTAAATCTGCTTTATTTATCTGACTCATAACCATAATCATTGTAAATATTCCCAATATAGTATTGACTCCATAATTTATTGGTAATCTTCTTACACTATATTGAACAAATCCTAATATTACACTTGATATAATATATTTTTTTGCTCTAATTTTAACATTACATAATACAAAAAGTGATGCCATTAATATAAATGCTTCTGGAACTGTTCTTAATAAAAATTCAAATACTGTTAACTTTAACAAATTTCTTTTCTCCTTTGATTATTAATTTTTTTTATTGCACCATATATTATTAAAAATACAAAAACCCTCATAAATATATCTCCTATACTAAGAATTGTATATCCTAAGTCTATAAAATCAGTCAAGAACTTTAAGTTAGTTTCCGAAGTCCCCAATATATGTATGTCATTTACCATCTTATATTCCTCTAAGGTTACTCTGCCAGTCAAGTATGATATTGATTGATAAACAGGCATAAAACCACCATTTGCTTTTATTACTATATCATTTAATGCTCCCCCTAATACAATAAAAATTGATCCTATTATTGAAGGAATATATAGTTCATATTTAAATACAAGCAATAAATAAAATATTAAATATATTGAAGTCAATTTATTAATAGATTCTATAATAGTATAGCTTCCATAAAATGACATAACTTGTCCTATAAACGTTATTATTTCAAATATAACTAAAGGATATATTGTCCAAGAAGAAAATAAAACACTCACTTTGTTTCCTTTTAGTTTTGCATATAAAAATGCCAATAATATCGTCTCTGGCATATTTCCTCCTAAATGTTTATTTTAATTGTTTATTCATGTATAATTATATTATCTTTTTTCCTATTATTCCACCTTTTTCATATAAATTAACATAATATTTGTCAATTTAATTATATTTTCCAGTTATTTAGATTAAATAATTACATTTTTATCTTTTTATAAAAAATTAATCAAATATTTTATAAGTTAAACAAAAATAACACACAAATTTCATACATTGTACAAAACTTATGTGTTATTTCTTTACCTATTATTTTTGGTGCAGATGACGGGACTTGAACCCGTACGCCTATAAAGCACAGGCTCCTTAAACCTGCGTGTCTGCCGATTCCACCACATCTGCATATTTTTTTGTTAAGTTAATAATAATCCATATTTAGAATTATTTCAAGTACTTTTTCTCAATATTGTAAAAGAATTAATACAATTTGATTAATTCTTTCACAATTATATTATACATTTTATACAAAAAAATGAACATTCCAAATACTTTTTATTAAATCTAATATTTTGTTTACATCAAAAATACTTTCATCTTCACTATAAAGATATTCATAAACGCTATAATACGTATTTACCTTATCCACATACTTTTTTGTTTCTCCAAAAGGTATGTATTCAATATTTTTTCCATTACTTGAATAATTCTTATCTTTAAGCCAGTTTTGTACATTAGTTGGACCTGCATTATATGCTGCAACCATAAGATCTCTGTCATTATCAAACATGTCACCAAGCCATCTCAGATACCAGCATCCCATTCTAATGTTATACTGTTCATCATATAAATCATCTTTTGAAAAAGTTGTATATCCCATTTCATTAGCTGCCCATTCACCAGTCTCTACTGTTATCTGCATAAGTCCTACTGCATTTTTATGTGAATGAGCATTATCATCAAATTTACTCTCTGTTTTCATTACCGATAATACAAATAGAGGATCTAAATTATATTCTTTACTGTACATATCAACATATTCCTGATATTTATAAGGGAAAAACTTTTCTTTCACAACATACCTAAATCCAACTACGACAGCTAATAAAATTATTAGTAAACAAAAAACATATCTTAGGAATTTCATTATTTTCTCCTTATCTAGCTTATTAATTTTATAAAATCGATTAAATCATATACCTGTTTCTGTGTATCTATTAAATCGCCATTATTATCTATTAATATATTTGCAAACTCTTTTTTCTGTTCGACAGGCATTTGGGAATTAATTCTGCTTACTGCATCCGACTTTGTAAGCTTATCTCTGCTTATTATCCTCTGTATCTGAACCGAATTGTCTGCTACAACGAGTATTACATAATCCATCTCTAAATGCAAGTTATTTTCTATTAGAGTAGGTGCATCAAGAATCACTATCTTTTCACCTTTTTTCTCATATCTTTCAAATTCAGTTTCTATTTCTTCTTTTATATAAGGAATTATTATTCCCTCATATTTAATTCTCTGCTTTGGAAATCTAAATATATGATTTCCAAATTCTTTTCTTCTGAATTCGCCTCTCCAGTCGAAAAAACCTGAACCAAACTGTGTTCGTATAATATCAAGTATTCTAGGATTTTTCTCAAGAACATCCCTTGATACTAAATCAGCATCTATAATCCTAAATCCTTCAGCTGAAAGTATTTTTGATACTGTACTTTTACCAGTACCAATGCCCCCTGTAAGTCCAATTTTAATCATTTCTATACCACCTTTTTTTACTCCTTAATGGACAATTAACAATTAAGGAATGAAATCATATTTTTTTAATATGATTTTTATAGCTTTGCTATTTTTCCTTAATTGTAAATTGTTAATCATCAATTATACATTTGTTACTATTTAGCTTCATACCATGTCTTTCCTGAGTTTATATCAACATCAAGTCCAACACTTAGCTTAATTGCATTTTCCATTTCATCTACTACTATTTTTTTAACTTCTTCAAATTCATTTTCCTTTACATTCAAAATAAGTTCATCGTGAACTTGAAGTATTAATTTACTCTGCATCTTACTTTCTTTCAATTTATTATAAACATTAATCATTGCTATTTTTATTATATCTGCTGCACTTCCTTGGATTGGCGCATTCATCGCTAGTCTTTCACCTAATGCTTTAACAATCTTATTTGATGCATTTATTTCCGGTATGAATCTTCTTCTGTTTAATATAGTTAAAACATATCCTTTTTCTTCAGCTTCACTTACTATGTTTTCTAAGTAACTCTTTATTTTAGGATATCTTTCAAAATATATATTCATATACTCTTGTGCCTCTGCTTTTGGAATCTTTAAATCCTGTGATAAACTAAATGCACTAATCCCATATACTATTCCAAAATTAACAGCTTTAGCTCTACTTCTCATAAGAGATGTTACATCTTCAACAGGTACTTTGAATACTTCCGATGCTGTCTTTGTATGTATATCACTATGATGCTTAAATGCATCAATCATGTTTTCATCACCTGCAATATGGGCTAAAACCCTTAATTCTATTTGAGAATAATCACATGAAACTAGAGTGTCACCTTCTTGTAATGGTATAAACACCTTTCTTATCTCTCTTCCAAGTTCATGCCTTATTGGTATGTTCTGAAGATTAGGATCTGTACTTGATAACCTTCCTGTTGTAGTTACAGTCTGATTAAAATTAGAATGTATTCTTCCATCTTCATCAATAACATTTTTTAAACCTTCAACATATGTTGAACTTATTTTGGTTATCTGTCTGTAATACATTATCTTTGGTATTATTTCATGTTTATCCAAAAGTTTTTCTAATACTTCTTGATTAGTTGAATATCCTGTCTTAGTCTTTTTTATAATTGGAAGATCAAGCTTTTCAAATAAAATTTTCCCTAGTTGCTTAGGTGAGCTAACATTAAATTCTTCGTCAGCAAGTTCATATATTTCTTTTTGAGTTCTTTGAATTTCACTATCAAATTTTATTTTAAGTTCATCAAGCATACTTTGGTTAATATTAAAACCTATACTTTCCATAGATGATAATACAAATATTAATGGGTGCTCAACCTCATAATAAAGTTTATCCATCTTTTCTTTTTCTATATTTGATTTTAAGATCATATATAATTTAGGTATATATGATCCAAGAATACCTTCATTTTCTGACTCAATGCCATCAATTTCTTTATTTAAATATTTTTCAATTAACTCTGTTAAATTATACTTACTTTGAGCTGAATCTAATAAATATGCTGCTATAGCTGTATCAAAATCAAATTCTTTCACTGTTATGTTATTCTTATTTAGAAAAGTAACAAGATTTTTTCCATCATGTATTACCTTTTTTACTTTATCATTTTCCATAATATTTTTCAAAAGCTCTATTGATTTTATATTATCTTCTCTAGAAATTTTTTCAAAATCTATAACATTACTTATGTCTTCTTCACTAATAATTATTATGTGCTTAAGATCAAGTTTTGAATAAATAGAACTATCATTTAAAGTATAACTTATATAAATTCTATCTTTCACTTTATTCATAAGTTCTGAAAATTCTTCTATATTATCTATACTATTTATTTTTATATTACATTCATGTTTTTCCTCATTATTTTCGTCTTCATTCTCATGAGAAATTGCATCTTTTAAATTTAGAGATTTAAATTCAAGCTTTTTAAATTCAGCATTTCCATTTTCTATATCTATATTTAATTTTAGAGAATCCCTATTTAACTCTCCAAGATCAATATCTTTTTTTATTATTGCTAGCTTTTTGCTTATAATTGCTGATTTTTCTCCCACAATTTCAGTATCACTTGTCTTTAGCAAATATGTTAATGGTGAGCGTTTTATTCCTAATTTAGTCTTCCAATAATCCTTTATTTCTTTTTCTTGTTTCTTGTCAAGATTTCTTATATGTTCATATAAATTTTCAACAGTTCCATATTCATTTATAAGTGGAACTGCACTTGCTTCTCCAACACCAGCCACACCTTTTATATTGTCAGATTTATCTCCAACAAGACTTTTTAAATCTGCAACCTGTTCAGGTTTAATTCCATACTCACTTTTAACAAGTTCTGGTGTAAGTTCAAAAGCTTTATCTGGAATATTAGCTGTTGACTTTTTTATTTCATATTTCTTAAATAAATCATCTGCTTTCTCCTGAGTCGTAAACATGAGCCATAATTTTGTATTTTCACTAACCAGCTGTAAATAATCTGTATCCTTAGTAAGTATTCTTACTGGAATTTCACTTTCAAGCTTAGATGCTATACTTCCACAAAAATCATCAGCTTCATATTTACTGTCCATAAATTGCATAACATTCATTTTGGCTAAGATTTCCTGACATAATTTGAACTGTTCTTTAAGTGGAGATGGCGTCTCCCCTCTTGTTCCCTTATAATCACTATCTATTTCTCTTCTGAATGTATCTCTACTCAAATCCCATGTAACAGCAACATGTGTAGGCTTTTGCTCTCTTAATATTTTTAAAAAAGTTCTCATAAATCCATATATTGCATTAGTATAAATCCCCATAGAGGTTTGCATTATCTTCCCGTAAAAAGCTTCTCTTTCTTCATTTGTCTTTGCAAACATTATTTCACGTGGTAAATTTCCATAATATTGTGTACTAAGCAAACTTGATCCATCTATAAGTAATAAGTATTCTTTATCCATTCTTCCATCTTCCTTTTCGTAACAATTATATATAATAGTTTTCTCTATCATATAAATATTAATTCTCTTTATTCATTATAAACTCTATTATATCAAATTTAATCATCCATTATCTGAAAAAAGTATTATTAGTTTTATTTTTTTATTATTCCTTGATTATTATAAACTAATTATTATACTTTAATTATATCAGTCAATTGATAATATTTCTGATTAATGCAATAATATTATCAATAATAGAATAATGAGGTGAATAAAATGTTTAAAGATTTACTATCAAAATATGCAAAACTTGCAGCATTAAAAGGCATAAACATACAAAAAAATAAAATGCTTGTTATAAACAGCCCTATAGAATGTAGCGAGTTTGCACGAATGATTGCAGAAGAAGCATATAAGGCTGGTGCTTCTGATGTAATAATTAATTACAATGATGAGAAATTTAATAAAATAAAATATGAATACACTTCAGCAGAAGTGTTATCATTTACACCTGAATTTGAAAAAGATAAATACAACTATTATGTTGAACAAGGTGCTTCATTTTTAAGCATATCAGCCTCTGATCCAGATCTTTTAAAAGATATTGATGCTTCTAAAATAGCTACAGTTCAAAAAAGTCGTCGTGAAGCTTTAAAACGATACTATGAAGCATGTAACTCAAATGAAAATGCATGGTGTATAGTTTCAGTGCCTACTGAAGGATGGGCTAATAAAGTTTTTAAAAATTCTAATTCAAAAGAAGCTATCGAACAATTATGGGATGCAATTTTTACTGTTATGAGAATAAAAGAAGAAGACCCTGTTAAAGCATGGAATAATCATCTAGAAAATCTAAATAAAAAACTTCTTGAATTAAATAATCATGCTTTCAAGTATATACATTTCACAAATTCTCTTGGCACAGATTTAAAAGTTGAACTTGTAAAAAATCATATATGGTGTGGTGGTAAAGATACTACTAAAAATGGTGTAGAATTTATTGCAAATATGCCTACTGAAGAAGTATTTACAACACCTAAACTAGATGGTGTCAATGGTACTGTATACAGTTCAAAACCTTTAAGCTACTGTGGCAATCTTATAAACAATTTTTCTATAACTTTTAAAGATGGAAAAGTTATAGACTGTAGTGCTGAAACAGGACTTGATGTTCTTAAAGAAATTATTAAAACTGATGAAAATTCATGTCGACTTGGTGAAGTTGCATTAGTTCCTTATGACTCTCCAATTTCTAATTCCAATATTATATTCTTTAACACATTATATGATGAAAATGCATCATGTCATTTAGCACTTGGTTCTTCTTATCCTTCATGTATTAAGAATGGTGAAAACATGAATAAAGAGCAGCTTTTAGAAGCAAAAGCGAACTTTTCATTGACTCATGTAGACTTTATGATAGGAACTAAGGATACAAATATAGTTGGTGTAAAAGAAGATGGAACAAAAATATCAATATTTAAAGATGGAAACTGGGCTTAATAACAACTTTATTAAAGGCCAAAATTACAGTTTAGCCATTAACATATAATATTTCTTTTTACAAAAAGAACAATGTAGCATTAATAAAATAAAACTACATTGTTCTTTCTTTTTAAATTTATTTATAAAATCCTAACTGTGTTTTTTCTTTGATCTTTCAAGATTTTCAAAATGTATTCGAAGTTCATTATTCAAAACATCAATGATATTTTTAAATGAATTTTTAAATGCACGTCTCGCTAAAAATCTTTGAAAATATAAAGTTGTGAGTTGAATAAATTTCTGTGTTGTCTGCTTTTCTGAAATGGTCAATCTAGTAGTTCCATCTTGTTGACCTAAAAACATATATGTTGATATACATGTTGAGTATTCGTTAGAAGTTGTTATCTCATATTTTTTATTTTTTTCGTAATCTGTTATTTCAACAGTACATTTTATTGGCTTTGGGCCTCCTGTAGTTATATCTTTTTCAACTTTACATCCAACTGGATTTTCTTCATTAAAATCACTAAAATCTCTTTTTGCATTTCTTATAAAATGATTGAAAACATCTTCAACCTCATAATTAACCGTTCCTGTCATCTTCATATTAAAACCCTCCCCAATTCCTTCTATAGGAATTTAAACGTACACATATAATGTTATGTGAATGTTCTTATTGTGTTTTTATTATATCTTATCACTCTATAAAAGTCTATTAATGACATATTAAAAACACATTATATTTTTAATAAAAGTAATATGTTTTGTTTTCATTTTACATCAATAAAATCATTGATATAATTATCCATATAACTTAGTTAATAATTTAGGACAAAAAAAATACTAACAACAATCTGTTAGTATTAGAAAAAGAATGGCTACCGTGGTAAGACTCGAACTCACAACATACAGAACCAGAATCTGTCGTTCTACCATTGAACTACACGGTAATATTCTCTTGTCTTTCGACATCATCTATTTTACACAAATTTTTCATAAATTGCAAGTATTTTTATTAATTTAAATGTTTATCATTAGGAATTAAATTAATCCAAAAACTTATTGACATTTTTTACCAATAGTTTTATACTTTTACTTAACACTTAAACCAATATAAGTATATAAAAAGTTAAAGAAGCAAAGGTGCATTTTTTATCATACCTTTGTTTCTTTTTTTATTTAAATCTATATTTAATTAATTTTAAGGGGGTCTTTTTATGAAAAAAATAATTTCTTTGGTTTTAGGGACAATAATATCTTTATCTTTAGTTGGGTGTGGCACATCTAGCAGTTCTGATTCATCCTCAACGAAATCCTCCACGTCTAAAGATACTATAGAGCTTGGTATAATTTCTCCTGCAACCGGAGAACTTTCAGTTTATGGTCAAGCTGTTAATAATGCTATGGCTCTAGCAATTGATGAAATAAATAACAAAGGAGGAATCCTCGGAAAACAAGTTCATGCAACATATCTAGATGATAAACACGATACTGCTGAAGCAGTTAACTGTTACAACAAATTAGTTGGTCGAGGAGTTTCAGCTATCATAGGTTCTGTTGCATCTTCTGATACTTCTGCCATTGCTTCTGTAGCTGCTAAAGATAACAAACTTCTCCTTACTCCCACAAGCACAAATGATGCTATTACAAAATTAGGTAAAAGTATTTTTAGAGCATGTTATACAGACTCTCATCAAGGAGAAATCATGGCTAAATTCGCAACTGAAAAACTTAATGCTAAAAAAGCTGCAATTCTCTATAACACTACTGATGAATACTCAACTGGCCTTAAAGATTCATTTGAAAATTCCTGCAAAAACTTAGGAATAGAAATAATTTCTACTGAAGGTTATGGAAAAGGTGATGTTGATTTCAAAACTCAATTAACCAACATATCCTCATTAAACCCAGATGTATTATTCGTACCTGATTACTATGGAACAGATACATTAATAGCATCACAAGCAAGAGGTGCTGGATATTCTGGACCTATCTTAGGTGCTGATGGATGGGATGGAACAGTTGAAGCTACTGATTCTGGTTCAATAAAAAATTTAAATAACTGTTTCTATTCAAATCATTATTCTTCTGAAGATACTTCTGAAATAGTTCAAAATTTTATAAATGCTTACAAAACTAAATATGGTGATACACCTAATGCTCTCGCTGCACTTGCATATGATTCTGTTTATATGGTGGCTCAGGCAATTGAAAAAGCTGGTACTGCTACAGATGATGATGCTATTGTACAGGCTATGACTGGTTCAACTTATACAGGCGTTACTGGTAAAATTGCTCTAGATTCTAATAGAGATCCCGACAAAGGTGCTGCTATTATTGAAATAAAAGATGGTAAAGCTACATGGAATTCAACTATACAATAAATCTAATATTAATAGCTTATTTTTTATTTCCAAATACCAAAATTTAAAAATTATTTGAAAGTCTAACTCAATATAAAAATCTTAATTGAAAATTCTATATAAATATTGTTTTTAGACTTTCAATTTTATAATACCTGAAAGGATGTGAACCTATGAGTGATTCTTTAATTATACTTATAAAACAGTTAATTAATGGTATACAACTTGGTAGTGTGTATGCTCTAATCGCACTTGGATATACCATGGTTTATGGAATAATCAAATTAATAAATTTTGCCCACGGTGATTTTATTATGGTTGGAGGATATGTTCTTATTTTTGCTATTCCTATTTTAACAAGTATAGGATTACCAATATGGCTAGCCGTATTTCCAGCCATTATATTATGTGCAATTTTAGGAATACTTGTTGAACGTATCGCTTATAAACCACTTAGAAATGCTAGCTCCTTATCATCACTTATCACTGCTCTTGCTGTAAGTCTTCTTCTTGAAAACTTATGCCTTGTGCTATTTTCATCTTCACCAAGATCTGTTCCTGCATTATTTTCTGCAGGCAATGTTGAATTTGGAAGTATACAGTTAAATGGTAATTCCATATTAACTATAATAATAAGTATCTGTGTCATGTTCATACTTCAATTATTTGTAAAGAACACAAAAATAGGTAGTTCTATGAGAGCTGTATCAGAAGATAGAAACGCCTCAATCTTGATGGGTATTAAAGTTAACAAGACTATTTCTTTAACTTTTGCTATAGGATCAGGACTTGCAGCTATAGGTACTCTAATGTATTGTAGTTCATATCCTAAAGTTGAACCATATATGGGAATGATGTTAGGCTTAAAGGCCTTTATAGCTGCAGTACTTGGTGGAATAGGTTGTATTCCTGGTGCTATGCTTGGTGGATTTGCAATAGGTATTGTTGAGAGTCTCACAAAAGCTTACATTAACTCTCAACTTGCTGATGCTTTTGTTTTTGGAATTTTAATACTTGTATTACTCATCAAGCCAGCTGGAATAATGGGTAAAAATATTGGCGAGAAAGTGTAGGTGATTTGAAATGATTACTCCAAAAGAAAAATCAAAAGGAAATATTATAAATCTAATTGGAATAGCTCTTGTATTTGCACTATTATTCATCTTAGTTGAATTTAAAATTATAGGAAGCTATTTTCAAGGAATAATAATACTTGCCTGTATCAATATAATACTTGCAACTTCATTAAATATCACTACTGGATTTTTGGGACAAATTGCTTTAGGACATGCTGGGTTTCTTGCTATTGGAGCTTATTCTTCCGCATTAATATCAATGTCTTTATCCAGTTCAGGAATACCTGATATTTTAAGATTTTTAATAGCAATTCTTGCTGGGGGGATATTATCTGCTATCTGTGGCTTCTTTGTCGGTATTCCAGCTCTTCGCCTTCGAGGAGATTATCTTGCCATTATAACTTTAGGATTTGGTGAAATAATACGTGTTGTTATTTTAAATCTAAAAATAACTGGTGGTGGAAAATCACTTATGGGAATCGATAACCTTTCTAATATATATGTTGTTTTTTGGATTACAGTTTGTGTGGTCGCAATATTATTTACATTTATTAGGTCTAAATATGGACGTGCAATTATGGCTATAAGAGAAGATAATATAGCTTCAGAAGCTTCTGGCATTAATAACACTTATTACAAGGTTCTTGCCTTTACAGTAGCATCTTTTTTTGCTGGAATTGCCGGTGGTATTTATGCTCACTATTTAACAGTCTTAAATGCAAGCAACTATGGATTTATGAAATCTACTGAATATGTGGTTATGGTTGTTTTAGGTGGTATGGGTTCACTAACTGGTTCTATACTTTCTGCTATTATCCTTACAATACTTCCCGAGGCCCTTAGAGCATTCTCTGAGTATCGTATGTTACTATACTCTATAGTATTAATTATAGTTATGATATTTAAACCATCTGGATTACTAGGAACCCATGAATTCTCATTAATAAAGATTCCAGTATATATTAGGTCATTGAAAATATATATTAAAAATAAATTTTCAAGAAAGCCAAAAACTCCCACAGTAAAGGATGGTGTCAAGTTATGACGAACTCACCTGTATTAATTGCAAAAAATTTAGGAATTACTTTTGGTGGATTAAAGGCTGTGAATGATTTTAACCTTAATATAAGTCAAGGTGAACTTGTAGGATTAATTGGTCCGAATGGTGCAGGGAAAACAACGGTGTTCAATTTATTAACTGGTGTATATGAACCAACAGAGGGAGAATTCTTTTTAAACGGAGTCCGAATGAATGGAAAGAAAACTCATCAAGTTGTGGCTTCTGGCATAGCAAGAACTTTCCAAAATATAAGGTTATTCAAACATCTCACAGTACTAGAAAATGTAAAAGTAGCTTTTAGTAAAGATATAGGCTATTCCATTCCTAAGGCAATTTTTAGAACTAAGAGTTACTGGAAAGAGGAGTCTGAAATTGATAAAAAAGCTCGAGATCTACTTTCTCTTTTTAATTTACAGGACAAGGCAGATTATCTAGCAGATAATCTTCCCTATGGCGCACAGCGTAAACTTGAAATAGCCCGTGCACTTGCAACTGATATGAAGCTTTTATTACTAGATGAACCTGCTGCTGGGATGAATCCTACAGAAACTGCCGAATTACTTAATTGTATAAATCTAATACGAAAAAAGTTTAAAATATCAATTTTACTTATTGAACATGATATGAGTCTTGTAATGAACATCTGTGAGAGAATAATTGTAATTGATTATGGTTCTACAATAGCATGCGGGCAGCCAAATGAAATAGCTAATAACAAAAAAGTAATTGCAGCTTATCTTGGAGAATAAAAGGAGGGTTTTACTTATGCTAAAAGTTTCAAATCTAAATGTATCTTATGGTTCTGTTCATGCTATTCATAATGTTAGTATAGAAGTTAATGAAGGTGAAATTGTATCATTAATAGGCGCTAATGGTGCTGGAAAAACAACAATACTTCATACTATTACTGGATTAAAAAGTCCAGCTTCAGGAGAAATACGTTATAAGGATAATAACCTTATAACAATTGATCCAAGTACCATTGTAACCCTTGGAATTGCTCATGTTCCAGAAGGTAGACATGTCTTTTCTGAAATGACTGTTGAAGAAAATTTAAAAATGGGTGCCTTCACACGTAAGGATAAAGGTAAAGCAGAACTTGATATTTATGATATTTATAAACGCTTTCCACGACTTAAGGAACGTTGTAAACAGATAGCTGGAACATTAAGTGGTGGTGAACAGCAAATGCTTGCTATGGGTAGAGCTTTAATGTCTGCACCAAAAATAATGCTTATGGATGAACCTTCAATGGGGCTTTCACCTCTACTTGTAAAAGAAATATTTAAAATAATACAAGAACTTCATAAATTCGGGATGACTATACTTCTTGTAGAACAAAATGCAAAAATGGCTCTTTCAATAGCTGATAGGGCATATGTTCTTGAAACTGGACATATTTCAATGCATGGAAATGGAAAGAATTTGCTTAAAGATGATAGAGTTCGAAAAGCATATTTAGGTGCATAAATTTATTTATTATATAAAAATGTGAGGTTCAAATTACTAAGATACCTCACATTTTTTAATACAATATATTCATTTTTTATAAACTAATATTATAATGAATTCTTCTTTTATGGTAATTTTCAATATTCTATCATTTATAATAGTCTATTTATTCAAATGAAGCCTTTATAATATTTCTTCTAATGTTTTTCTTATTTCTTTTATAAATTCAAAGGTATCAGCTTTTTGAATATTATCATGTACTGCAAGTACAGCTAAATCACCTGTCATTATTCCTTTATCAATCGTCTTTAAACATGCTTCTTCTAATTTATTAGCAAAATTGACTAATTCATCATTACAATCTAATTCGCCTCTTTTTCTTAAAGCTCCAGTCCAAGCAAATATTGTTGCAACTGAGTTTGTAGATGTTTTCTCACCTTTTAAATGACAGTAATATTGATCTTGAACTGTACCATGTGCAGCTTCAAATTCATATTTTCCATCTGGTGAAACTAAAACTGATGTCATCATTGCAATTGACCCAAAGGCCGCTGCTATCATGTCACTCATAACATCACCATCATAGTTCTTGCAAGCCCAAAGCATTCCACCTTCTGACTTAATAACATTTGCTACTGCTGCATCTATTAATGTATATTTATATGCTATACCACACTTTTCAAATTTTTCTTTATATTCTTTTTCAAAAATTTCTTCAAATATATCTTTGAATGTATGGTCATATTTTTTAGAAATTGTATCTTTAGCACCAAACCATAAATCTTGTTTTAAATCTAAAGCATAATTAAAACAGCTTCTTGCAAAACTTTCAATAGATTTATTTATATTGTGCATTCCCATAACAACGCCACTACTATCAAAGTTATGTACTAATTCTCTTTGAACTTCTCCATTTTCAGAAGTAAATACAAGCTCACACTTTCCTTTTCCTTCTATCTTCATTTCTGAAGCTTTATATATATCACCATAAGCATGTCTAGCTATTGTTATTGGTTTTTTCCAGCTTCTAACATATGGCTTAACTGGTCCAACTATAATTGGTGCTCTAAATACAGTACCATCTAAAATAGCTCTTATTGTTCCATTAGGACTTTTCCACATTTCTTTCAAATTATATTCTTCAACTCTTGCAGCATTAGGAGTTATTGTTGCACACTTTACACCTACTCCATATTTCTTTATTGCATTAGCTGAATCTACAGTTACCTGATCATTTGTTTCATTTCTATATTCTAAACCAAGATCATAATATTCTGTTTTTAAATCAATAAAAGGATTTAATAATTCTTCTTTTATACTTGCCCATACTATTCTAGTCATTTCATCTCCATCAAGTTCTACTAATGGAGTTGACATCTTTATTTTTTCCATTTTATAATTGCCCCCTTAAATTGCTTATTTAACTGTAATTAACACTGTTAATTATACATTATGATTGTATTTTTTTCAATTTTTATGCTGAATATATAAAGCACAAAAATAGGATATATAATACTGTGCAATACTATATATCCTAGTCTTAACTATAAAAATATTTTTATTAATGTTACCGCTATTATTATCTGACATGTTCCTACTAAAAGCCCATATGCTAAAGATCTAGGTCCTTCTTTAACTAGATCAGAGAATTTAACTTTTAAACCAATTGCAGCTAATGCTATTATTTCAAAATTGCTGCTTATTATTTTAAATCCATGCTGAATACTTACAGGTATTAATCCGAAACTATTTGCAATACATAATATAAAGAATCCTATTATATACCATGGTATGCTTACATGCGACTTCTTTTCTCTTTCTATTATTTCTTCTTTAGGAATATGTTCTTCATGTTTTATATTTATTCTTGAAAATCCCATTACAACAAATACTAAAAATATTATTCTTATAATTTTAAATATTGTTGCCATTGTAACTACATCTTCATTAATAAATTTTGCTGATGCAATTACCTGTCCTACAGATTGAAGAATCCCTCCAATCATAGCAGAAGTTTCTGTTAATGAATTCTTATATAAAAGTGCAGCAATCATAGGAAGAACAAACATTAATATTGTTCCTGTCAAATTAACGATAGTAACTGAAATAGCTTTATCCTTATCACTTGCATATATGCATGGTGCTGTTGCAGCAACTGCTGAAGAACCACATACAGCATTTCCTGAACACATTAATAAAGAATACTTCTGAGAAAAACCCATTTTCTTTCCTATGAAATATGTAATTAATATTGTTAATGTCATTTGCATAGCAATAAATAATACACCATTAAATCCCAATGTAGCAATTTGCATAAAATTAATTGTAGCTCCCATAAGAACAATTGAATATGAAAGTAAATCTTTTTCCGAAAAATTGAATCCTTTATTGTATTTTGATTTATTAAATATAGTATTTCCTAGTATAATACCTGCAATAATTGAAAAACTTGATGCCCCTAGACTAGGTACAAGAGTACCTAAGAATTTCCCAATCAAAGCTACAAATACTGCAATAATGAAACCAGGTATTATATCTTTTATTTTTTTCATAATAGTATATCACCTCTTAAATCTTTTTGTATTTTCATAGTAAATATTTTCATCAGCTTTATATTATTTTTTCCTTTTTGCTGAGTTCTACTCTTAATACAAAAATAATTATAATCTCAAAATATTAATAAGTGAAATACTAGTTATTTATATAATCTATAACTATTTAGTTATGATTGTTTTTTATTTATATTAAATATTTATTAATCCTATCTCTTTATAAAGTTCTTAAAAATTTTTATTGTAAATTTTTAAATCAATACTATATAAACTTCTATACTTCAACTAGAATTTTCTTGAATAATCTATGAACATTTTTATATTGTTGCTTAAAAATTTATCTTTATGATAAATAAGACTAAGCATTCTCTTTATTTTTTTATCTTTAATTCTAAAGCCACTCAAACTTCCATTTTCAATTTTTTCTATTACACTTCTTTTAGAAAGACAACTTACACCTAAATTCGCTTCAACACTTTTCTTAATAGCTTCTGTATTTCCAAGTTCCATAAATACATTATATTCAATATTATTATTTTCAAAAAAACTTTCTACAACTTCTCTTGTTCCGCTTCCACCTTCTCTCATTATTAACTTTTCCTTTGCTATATCTCCATCTTCTAAATTCTCTTTTCTATTCCATGAATGTGACAGGCTGCATATGAATATAAGTTCATCTTCCCACATCTCTTCTTTAATTATTTCTTCATAAGAACATCTACCTTCTATGTAAGCAAAGTCAATTTCGTTTTCAAGTATCATCTTTTCTATTTTTTCTGTATTAGCAACACTCAATGATACCTCGATACCTTTATGTTCTTGTAAAAATCCTTTAATTATATCTGGTAAAATATATATGCCAATAGTTGTACTTGCTCCTATTTTTATTTTTCCCTTTTCATTTTTGCTCATATCACTTACTGTTTTTAATCCCTCTTCATATAAATTCAGGATTCTTCTAACATAACTTAAATAAACTTCTCCTTCTTGAGTTAGGAATAATTTTTTACCTATTCTATCAAACAATTTAACATCAAGTTCTTCCTCTATTTCATGAATAGCCTGGCTTATAGATGGCTGACTTATATAAAGCTTTTTTGCAACTTTTGTCATATTAAGTTCTGTAGCTGTTTCATAAAATATTTTTAATTTTCTAAAATTCATATAGCATTTCTCCCTATGTATTTATTTAAATATGTTATTATTTCTCAATGGATTAAATCTTCTATTATTTTTATTATATATTTTATCATTAATCTTATAAAATAATAATAAAAATAACAGAATCAGTAATTCAACCAATTCTGTTATTTCCATTTATCTATCTACTTATTATCAACATCTTCATAATCAACATCTATAATTTCTCCGTTAGTGTAATCATCTGAAGAAGTATATACATCTTGTGCATTACTATTTGTACTGCTATTACTGTTATATATATTTCTATTTACATCTTCATCTCTTTTTTCGCCTTCAATTTTTCCTTTAAGCTTAACCACTGCATAAATTATAATTCCAGCAACAATTAGAAATGGAAGAAGCTTAATAAACAAAGTTGCTACTACAAATAAAACACATACTGTTCCAATTATATATATATATCTATTCATACACTCATCCTCAATGTCTACTATTTTTTCTTATATTATACCTTAACATATCTAAATTTACAATGTGTAAAACATGTTTCTATTTTTATACATTTCTTTTTATATTATATTGATAATTACAAATGTTTCGCTATTTAATTAGATCTCAAAATTTTACTTTACACAAATTTTATTCTAAGTTATGTATTATAAAATTATAATTTTTATACTTTATTCCTGTAGATTCATATCTAATTATTTAATTAAAAGTTTTATAAACAAAATCTAAGAAAAATTAACATTTATTACTAAAAATAGTTTTTATTAAAATTTCTCTAAAAATTTATGATAACCTTATCATGATGATATTAACATAATTTTTAACCGATAAGCTACAAAAGGAGGAGTAAAAATTATAAAAACTCAATAAAATTTATGTTTTATCATAAATGCTAAAGATAAGTTTATTAGCTTACATCATCTCTTCAATACACAAAAGTAAATATTAAAAAATCAAAAAAGGGGGATTAATAAATGTGTAAAATTTTCAAAACCTTTAAAAAAGCCCTAATAGCTGGAGCAATAGTAATGGCACAAACTATTGCTTTTATGATGCCTATGCCAATTACAGCGTATGCCGCTTCAAGTAATGGTTTTCAGGTAAGTGGTACTAAATTGTATGATTCAAATGGTAAAGAATTTGTAATGAGAGGAATAAATCATGCACACGCCTGGTATAAAGGTCAAGAATCTACTGCAATTCCTGCTATAGCAAAGACAGGTGCAAATACTGTAAGAGTCGCTTTAGGTGATGGCGATCAATGGGGATATGATGATATTAATACTGTAAAAAATATCATTTCACTTTGTGAGAAAAATAATCTAGTAGCAGTTTTAGAAGTCCATGATGCTACGGGCTCTGATGATTATTCAAAGCTTGATAATGCCGTAAATTATTGGATAAGTATGAAAGATGCATTAAAAGGAAAAGAATCAACTGTAATATTAAATATTGTAAATGAATGGTACGGCAATTGGGATGGTCAAAAATGGGCTGAAGGATATGAAAAAGCAATTCCTAAATTAAGAGCAGCAGGTATTGATAATACTATTATGGTTGATTCTGCTGGATGGGGTCAGTATCCAAAATCAATAGCTGATTATGGTAAAGCTGTATTTAATTCTGATCCAGATAAAAATACAATGTTTTCAATTCATATGTATGAATATGCTGGTGGAGATGCAAATACTGTAAAAACTAATATCGATAGTGTTATTAATCAAAATCTAGCATTATGTATTGGTGAATTCGGAATAAGACATACTAATGGCGATGTTGATGAAGAGACTATTATGAATTACTGCCAAGAAAAATCAGTAGGTTATATAGGATGGTCTTGGTATGGAAATGGTACTGACTGGATATATCTTGACATTGCAAATGACTGGTCTGGAAGCTCATTTACTGAATGGGGTAATAAATTATTAAATTATAAAAATGGAATAAAAAATACTTCTAAAATATGTTCAGTGTTTAATGGTTCAACCGGTGGAAGTGATCAAGGAACATCTGGAAATAAAATAACTGTTGAAGCTGAAAATGGATATTTAAATGGTGTTCAAAAATCAACTGAACGTTCTGGATACTCTGGAAGTGGATATGTTACTGGTTTTGATAATAATAGTGATTATATCGAATTAAATGTAAACGTTCCTTCTTCAGGGACTTATTACTTAAATGTACAGTATGCATCACAATATGGTGACAAATATACAAAACTTATTGTAAACAACTCTGACCACGGAGATAAACTATTAAAACAATCAACTAAATTTACCAATGGATACCTTGATGAGATATCTTTAAATTCAGGAAATAATAAAATTAAACTCCAAAATGATTGGGGATATTACGATATTGATAATATCACTGTTACTAAAAAATAATATCGATTAGATCCTTATACAATAACAATTAAAAATAATCGGAAACTTCAAAATGTAGTACATACATTTCTAGTGTTTCCGATTATTTTATATATTTTTTAATATATTAGATTTAACTTCTTAAGAATTTATCAACAGCTTCTCCTGCTTCTATTCCATCAGCTATTGCTCTTACTACTAATGATTGACCGCTTCTTGCATCTCCAGTAGTAAATATTTTTGGAACGTTTGTCTTATATGAACCTTCTTTTGTCTGAACATTACTTCTAGCATCACTTTCAACAGCAAATGCATTTTTTAGGTAATCTTCAGAACCTGTGAATCCCATAGCTAATAATATTAAATCAGCTTTGTAATTCTTTTCTGATCCTTCAACTGGAATCGGAGCAAATCTTCCATTTTCATCTTTCTTCCATTCAACTTTTACAGTATCAACACTTTCAACATTTCCATCTTTGTCAGCATTTACTTTTGTAACAGTTGTTAAATATTCTCTCGGATCTCTACCAAATAATTCTATAAATTCTTTTTGGCCATAATCAACCTTAAGAACCTTTGGCCATTCTGGCCATGGATTATTTGCACTACGGTTTTTAGATGGTTCTCCCATTATTTCAAATTGAACTAATGATTCACATCCATGTCTTAAAGATGTTGCAACACAGTCTGTACCTGTATCACCACCACCAATTACTATTACATTCTTACCTTCAGCACTTATATAATTCTTATCTTTTAAATTAGAATCTAATAGGCTCTTTGTACTTGCTTTAAGGAAATCTACTGCAAAATGTATTCCCTTAACCCCTTCTCTGCCTTCACACACAAGATCTCTAGGCTGAGATGCTCCTGTTGCAAGTACTACAGCATCATATTCATCACAAATTCTTTGTGCATCGTAATTCTCACCAACATTTGCATTACATACAAATTTAATTCCTTCTTCAGCCATAAGATGAATTCTTCTTAAAACAACTTCCTTATCAAGCTTCATGTTTGGTATACCATACATTAATAATCCACCTGGTCTGTCGCTTCTTTCAAAAACAGTAACTTTATGACCACATCTATTTAACTTGTCAGCAACTGCAAGTCCTGCAGGACCTGATCCAATCACTGCTACAGTTTTTCCAGTTCTTTTTGCTGGAGGATTAGCCTTTACAATTCCAGTTTCAAAAGCAGTATCTATTATTGCTCTTTCATTTTCCTTTATACTTACAGAAGGCCCATTTATACCACATGTACATGCTGATTGACATGGCGATGGACATACTCTGCTTGTAAATTCAGGGAATGGACTTGTTTTATGAAGTCTTTCATAAGCTAATTTCCATTTTCCTCTATAAACAAGATCATTCCATTCAGGAATCAGGTTGTGCAACGGACAACCTGTAACCATTCCTGAAATAATAACTCCTGATTGACAGAAAGGAACTCCACAATCCATACATCTTGCACCTTGAATTTGTTGTTCTTCTAAAGTGAGTCTTGTATGGAATTCATCATAGTCATTTAATCTTTCTTTTATATCTCTATCTTTTCCTACTTTTCTTTCATATTCTAAAAATCCAGTTGGTTTTCCCATATTTCACAAGCCTCCTACTTACCTTTAACTTCTTGGAATGTTTTAATTAACGCTTCATCTTCGTCACATCCAAGATTCTTGTATTTTTCAACAGTTTCTATTACCTTTTTATAATCACTAGGTATTATCTTAATAAAATTAGATTTTTCTGTTTCAAAGTTAAATAGTATCTTGTTACCTTTTGGTGAACCTGTAGTATTTACATGTTCTTCAATTAAATCTTTAAGAATCTTTTCATCATCTAAGTTTAATTCTTCTAAAAGAACCATATCTTCATTTATATTGATTCTGAAGTTTTCATCTTCTTTATAAAGATAAGCAACTCCACCACTCATACCAGCTGCAAAGTTGATTCCTGTTTTACCTAAAACAACAACTTTTCCTCCAGTCATATATTCACATCCATGGGCTCCAACACCTTCAACAACAGCAGTTGCACCAGAATTTCTTACACAGAATCTTTCTCCTGCAATACCATTTATAAATACTTTTCCTGATGTAGCTCCATATAATGCAACATTACCAATTAATATATTTTGATCTGCAATAAATGATGATTTCTTTGGTGGATATACTACTAATTTACCACCTGATAATCCCTTACCAAAGTAGTCATTAGCATCTCCTTCTACTTCAAATGTTAAACCATTTGGTACAAATGATGCAAAACTTTGACCAGCTGAACCATTACACTTAATTGTTATAGTGTCTTCTGGTAATCCCTTATGTCCATTTACTCTTGTTACTTCTGAACCAAGTATAGTTCCAAGTGTTCTGTCTGTATTAGTTATATCAACTTCCATACTTGTCTTTTGACCATTTTCAATGGCATCTTTAAACTTATCTAAGAATATTTTTTCATCAATTACTGACTGTAATTTAAAATCATATTTCTTTTCTGGATTAAATTTAACAACTTTTCCTCTATATTTATCTGGAGTATAAAGTACAGAACTTAAATCAATATTTTTAGCCTTCCAGCCATGAATATTTTCTTTTTGCTTAAGTCTATCTACTCTACCAATCATTTCATCAATTTTTCTAAATCCAAGTTTAGCCATGATTTCTCTAAGTTCCTGTGCAATAAAATACATAAAGTTAACTACGTATTCTGGTTTTCCTTTAAATCTCTTTCTTAACTCTTCATTTTGAGTAGCTACACCAACTGGACATGTATCTAAGTTACATACTCTCATCATTACACATCCAAGTGTTACTAATGGTGCAGTTGCGAATCCAAATTCTTCTGCTCCAAGAAGTGCTGCAATTGCAACATCTCTACCACTCATAAGCTTACCATCAACTTCTACTCTTACTCTTTCTCTTAATTCATTAAGAAGTAAAGTTTGATGTGCTTCAGCAAGACCTAATTCCCAAGGAAGTCCTGCATTTTTGATTGAGTTTCTAGGTGATGCACCAGTTCCTCCATCATAACCTGAAATTAATATTACTTCAGCTCCACCTTTTGCAACACCAGCTGCAACAGTACCTACTCCACATTCAGACACTAATTTAACAGAAACTCTTGCACCTGTATTAGCATTCTTTAAATCATAGATTAATTGAGCTAAGTCCTCTATAGAGTAAATATCATGATGTGGTGGTGGTGATATAAGTCCTACACCAGTAGTTGAATGTCTTGTTTTTGCAATCCAAGGATAAACCTTTCCTCCTGGAAGCTGACCACCTTCACCTGGTTTTGCACCTTGTGCTAATTTGATTTGAAGTTCATCAGCATTAACTAAGTATTCTGAAGTAACACCAAATCTTCCCGATGCAACCTGTTTGATTGAAGATCTTCTGCTATCTCCATTTTCATCTAGGTTCCATCTTTCTCTATCTTCTCCACCTTCACCAGTGTTAGATTTACCACCAATTCTATTCATTGCAATGGCTAAAGCTTCATGAGCTTCTTTTGAAATTGATCCATAAGACATAGCTCCAGTCTTAAATCTCTTAACAATTTCATCAACTGATTCAACTTCTTCTAGTGGAATTTCATTAGAACTATAGTTAAATTCTAATAAACCTCTTAAATTTATTTCAGCCTCTTCATTATCTATTAACTGTGTGTATTCCTTAAATAATTCATAATTATTAGTCCATGTAGACTCTTGTAATTTATGAATAGTTAATGGATTATATAAATGCTCTTCCTGACCATTGTTACCACTTCTTAATTTTTCATATCCAGGTGTATCTAAAGAAAAATCTGCCGAATAAGTTTTTTCTTTAAATGCATTTTCATGTCTGATTTCAGCTTCCTTTTGAATTTCTTCTAATCCAATACCTTCAATTCTGCTTACAGTATTAGTGAAGTATCTATCTATAACTTCTTTTCTTATACCTATAGCTTCAAATATCTGAGCGCCTTGGTATGATTGAATAGTCGAAATACCCATTTTAGAAAGAATCTTAGTTATTCCTTTAAGTACTGCTTTATTATAGTTATAAACAGCCTTATCGTAGTCAATTCCTTCTAATAATTCATCTTCCATTAATCCTCTTATTGTTTCATAAGCCATATATGGATTAATAGCTGATGCACCAAATCCAAGTAAAGTTGCAAAATGATGTACCTCTCTTGGTTCTCCACTTTCAAGAATTAATCCAACTGAAGTTCTTGTTCCTTTTTGAACCATATATTGATGAAGTGCTGAAACAGCAAGTAATGCAGGAATTGGAATTTTATTTGCTGAAACATTTCTGTCTGATAATATTAAAATAGTATATCCTTTTATATATGCATCTTGAGATTTTTCAAATAATTCATCTAATGCATCTTCTAAAGATGTTCCTTTGTCATATACTATATCAATAACTTTTGATTTTAAGTTTCCTTTATTATATGCTTTAATTTTTGCTAATTCATCATTATTTATAATTGGTGAATCAAGTTTAATAAGTTCACAGTTTGAAGGCTTATCTTCTAAAATATTTCCTTCTGGTCCAAGATAAACATTTGATGCTGTTACTATTTCTTCTCTTATTGCATCTATTGGTGGATTTGTTACTTGTGCAAATAATTGCTTAAAGTAGTTAAATAAAGGTTGTGCTTGCTTAGATAATACTGCAATTGGAGTATCAACACCCATAGCTGCTAATGGTTCTGCTCCAGTTTCAGCCATTGGAAGCATAGTAGACTTAACTTCTTCGTATGTATATCCAAAAGTTTTTTCAAGTCTTCTTCTTGTTTCCTTATCATATTCTATCTTAAGCTTTTTGCTTTCCTTCATCTTATCTAATGTCACAAGATTTTCTTCAAGCCATTCACCATATGCATTTTCGTTAGCATAAGCATTCTTTAATTCTTCATCACTTATAACTTCCTTTTTAGCAGTATCAACTAAAAGCATTCTTCCTGGCATTAATCTATCTTTCTTTTCAACTATTTCAGCTGGTATATCTAATGCACCAACTTCTGAAGAAAGAATAAGTCTTCTATCCTTAGTAATATAATATCTTGAAGGTCTTAATCCATTTCTATCTAAAACTGCACCAACTTTTTCACCATCTGTAAATACAATAGACGCTGGTCCATCCCATGGTTCCATTAGTGTAGCATTATATTCATAAAAATCTCTTTTTTCTTTACTCATAGTCTTGCTCTTATACCATGGTTCTGGAATCGCCATCATAACAGCTCTAGTTAGATCCATGCCATTCATATATAAGAATTCAAGATTATTATCAAAAATTGCTGAGTCTGATCCTTCCTTATTTATTATAGGAAGTACTCTATTTAAATCTTTACCAAGTACTCTTGATTTAACATTTGTTTCTCTTGAGTAAATCTTGTTTACATTTCCTCTTAATGTATTTATTTCACCATTATGAATCATAAATCTGTTTGGATGAGCTCTTTCCCAACTTGGGAATGTATTAGTACTATATCTTGAGTGAACTAATGCAAGTGAAGTTTCTAATCTTTCATCATCAAGATCTCTATAGAATTCTCTAAGTTGTGTTGATAAAAGCATACCTTTATACACAATTGTCTTTGATGAAAAAGATGCTATATAGAAAGTTTCATTTAAAAATTTGCTTATCCATCCAGCTCTTTTTTCAATATTTCTTCTTACAATATATAATTTTCTTTCAAAATCTCTTCCTCTTTTTGTACCATTAGGTCTCTTTACAAAAGCTTGCATAATATATGGCATAGCTTCTAAAGATGCCTTTCCAAGTATTGATGGATTAGTTGGTACTTCTCTCCATCCTATAAGTCCAAGGTTTTCTTCTTTACATATATCTTCAAAAAGACTTACAGCTTCTTTTCTTGCCTTTTCTTCTTGAGGTAAGAATAACATTGCCACTGCATAATCTCCCTCATCACCTAGACCTTCTCCTTTAGAGCCTAATTCTTCTTTGAAGAATTCATGAGGTATATTAAATAATACCCCTGCTCCATCTCCTGTATTTTCATCAGCACCAGTTCCACCTCTGTGCTTTAATTTTTCTAATATTGTTAAACAATCTGATAGAATTTCATGAGACTTTTCACCATCAATGTTAACTATAGTCCCAATACCACATGCATCATGTTCAAAAAATGGATTATATAATCCTTGTGCATTTGGATAATTATTTTCCATCTAATTTCCCCCCTGAATTTATAATATATTGTTAATCTTATGCTACTGTTAGCCCCTACTAAAAAGAGGAAGCAACATTAACATAACTTTTAACATGTAAAATTTTAACACTTAATTTTTAATACTTAATTTTTAATAATCTATTTTATATGTAGTAAGTAACGAGTAAATTAATATTTGCAATTCATTTACTCGTATTATTTATTACCAAAACTTAAATCTATTATTTTAAAGAAATATGTTAGAATTTAGTCTACCATATTTCTTTGATTTTATTCAAGTTCTTGTAATATTAAACTAGCAATATCCTTCATTCGTCTCCCTGAATCCATGCTTATTTTTTGCATATATCTAAAAGCTTCATTTTCTGTAAGTCCAGACGTTGACATCAATTGTCCTTTCGCTTTTTCAATAAGCTTTCTGTCTTCAAGCGTATGTTCCAGCTTTTCAACTTTTTGTTTTAACTTCTTAATTCTCCTTTTACTTTGGAAAATTAAATCTATTGCATTTGTTAAAAGAACACTAGAAATCTTAGTTCCCATACAGTATATATCTGTGTCTTCTTCTATATATGACCTATAAGGTTCATTAACAAGAGCTAAAAAACTGGTATAGTCCACTAGATTTTCATAAGCATCTAGTAGACTCATATCCTTAAATTTATATCCAACTAAGACAAGGTCAGGGGAATATTGCATAACTAATCTAATTAATTCATTGCCTGATGTGCAAAGGGCTATAATATCATATCCCTCTTGAGTTAATAGGGTTTTTAATTTTGTTGCTGTTTCAATATTACCTACTGCTATAATAATTTTTCCTTTTTGCATCATTGCAATCCCCACCTTAAATGATAATCAGAGCTACTAGATTAATATCTATTTAAATAGTTCTCAATTTCCCAATCATGTACTTTAGTTCTATAATCATCCCATTCAGCTTCTTTAGCTTCCACGTAATTTTCATAAATATGTTCACCTAAGGCAGCTTTAGCTAATTCACTTTCTTTCATGAAATTAACTGCTTCATATAAATTGTTTGGTAAATTATCTATTCCAGCATCTTCTCTTTCCTTATCACTCATTGCAAAGATATTAGCAACTGTTTCTGGTTCAACTTCTAAATTATTCTTAATTCCATCTAAACCTGCTTGTAATAACACTGCTAACACTAAGTATGGGTTTGCACTTGGATCTGGACATCTAAGTTCAACTCTAGTTCCTGCCCCCCTTGAAGCTGGTACTCTAATTAATGCTGTTCTGTTGCTACAAGACCAAGCTAAATAAACTGGAGCTTCATATCCTGGTACTAATCTCTTATAAGAGTTAACTAATGGATTAGTAACAGCTGATAATCCTTTTATGTTCTTTAATAATCCAGCTATAAATTGGTAAGCTTCTTTACTTAATCCATTTTTATCACTTGGATCTGCAAAAACATTTTTACCATCTTTAAATAATGACATATTTACGTGCATTCCAGAACCATTTATTCCGAATATTGGTTTTGGCATAAAAGAAGCATGTAGACCGTGTCTTTGAGCAATTGCTTTAACAACTAATTTGAATGTCATAATTTTATCAGCTGTTTCTAATGCTGGTCCGTATTTAAAGTCAATTTCATTTTGTCCTTCAGCAACTTCATGGTGAGATGCTTCAATTTCAAATTCCATTTCCTCTAATGCTAAAGTCATATCTCTTCTTGCATTTTCGCCTTTATCTGTTGGAGCTAAATCAAAGTATCCAGCCTTATCTTGAGTTATAGTTGTTGCCTGACCATTTTCATCTGTTTCGAATAAGAAAAATTCACATTCTGGTCCAACATTCATTTCAAATCCTAATTCTGCTGCATCATCAATAGCTCTTCTTAATGCATATCTAGGATCTCCTTCAAATGGTGTTCCATCAGGTCTGTAAATATCACAAATTAATCTTGCTACTTTACCTTGTTGTGGTCTCCATGGGAATATTACAAAAGTATCTAAATTTGGTCTTAAGTACATGTCTGATTCTTCTATTCTAACAAATCCATCAATAGAAGATCCGTCAAACATCATTTGATTGTCTAAAGCTTTTTCTAATTGCTTTTCTGTTATTGCTACATTTTTTAATGCTCCGAAGATATCTGTAAATTGAAGTCTTATAAATCTAACTCCATTTTCCTCTACTAATTTTAAGATATCTTCCTTTGTATATTTTGCCATTGAAAATTCCCCCTTTTTCTTACTAAAAAAAGACGCACAATAGATAGGTTTTAACCATCTATTGAACGCCCTTGCTCAATTCATATCTTATGTTCAAATTATATAGTATTTTTTGTTGTAAATCAACACTTTATTTAAAAAAATATATTTTTTATATATTTTTCTTAATAAAAATAATTATAATTTGAAAATACTTAATTTATTAAAGTCGTTTTAAAAATAACTTCTTCAATTCATTATATTCAACGCATTAATATTTGGTGCTTAATTTTCTATGCTTTTTATGTTATTTATATGAAATTATTAGTTTTTATATTACCATAAATTTAAGTATAAAAAAATAGATATTTAATCAGAATCCTTAAATTCTAAATTCTGACCAAATATCTATTTGTATTAATAAAAGCATTATTATCTATTATTCATTAATTAAAGCTTCCTTGCCTGTTGCTCCTGTTCTTATTTTAACTACATCTTTAACATCATAAACAAATATCTTACCGTCTCCAATTTCTCCAGTTCTTAATATTTTAGTTGCAACATCAATAACCTTTTGAACTGGTACTTCACAGACAATGATTTCAATTTTAATTTTAGGTAATAACTTTAATTCCATTGGAACACCTCTATAATATTGTATATCACCTTTTTGAGTTCCACATCCTAATACTTGAGTTACAGTCATTCCCATAATCCCTATTTCATTAAGTGCTGTCTTTAATTCATCAAAATTGCTCTTTCTTGTAATTATTTCTATTTTACTTATACTATCTGCCATTTTTAAAATCCCCCTCTTTTCAGTTGACAGTTAACAGTTATTGGTTTATATTCTTGCATAATATCTTATTACTTCATACTCTCAAAAATTTCTTTCAAATATTCAAACTAAAAAGTTAACTGTTACTTGTTAACTGTTACTTGTTAACTGCTACTTGTTAACTGATTACATGTTTATATCTACACTTTGGAAATCTGCATAACTGCTTTCAAGTCCATGTTCTTCTATATCAAGACCTCTAATTTCTTCTTCTCTTGTTACCCTTAAACCAATTGTTGCTTTAATTCCTTTAAATAAGATTGTTGCTGTAGCCACAGACCAAATTGCTACTGCTGCAACACCTAAGCATTGAACTCCAAGGAATTTGAAGCCTCCACCATAGAATAATCCACCATCCATAGCAAATACACCAGTTAAAATTGTTCCAACAACACCGTTAATACAGTGAACACCAACTGCACCAACTGGATCATCAACTTTTAATACCTTATCAACAAATTCAATTCCATATACCATTGCAAATGCTGAAATAACACCTATAATTGCTGCTCCAAGAGGTGAAACAACATCACATCCTGCTGTAATAGCAACTAATCCTGCAAGAACACCATTTAAAGACATACTTACATCTGGCTTTCCATATTTAACCCATGTAAGAACCATTGTTACTGTTGCTGCCGCTGCTGCTGCTAAGTTTGTTGTAATAAATACTCTAGAACTTAATTCTAATGCACCTTCACCTGTAATACCAAGGCTTGAACCTGGGTTAAACCCAAACCAGCCCATCCAAAGAATGAATACTCCAAGTGCACCAAGTGTTAAACTGTGTCCTGGAATTGCATTTGATTTACCATCTTTAGAATATTTACCAATTCTAGGTCCAAGTATTGTTGCTCCAACTAATGCACACCATCCACCAATAGAGTGAACTGCTGTTGATCCTGCAAAATCATGGAATCCTAACTGCGCTAACCAGCCGCCACCCCATATCCAGTGACCTGCAATTGGGTATATAACTGCACTGATTATTGCACTATATATACAATAAGAAATAAATTTAGTTCTTTCTGCCATAGCTCCAGAAACTATTGTTGCTGCTGTTGCACAGAATACTGTCTGGAAAAATAAAAATGCATAATTATTAACTGAAGTAGCTGCATTTTCAGCAGTTCCATCTGTAAAAAATCCTGGAATACCAATTATTCCAGCTGCATCTTTTCCAAACATTATTCCAAATCCAATAATCCAATATATAAGTGATCCTAAAGCAAAGTCCATTAAGTTTTTCATTATAATGTTACCAGCATTCTTTGAACGAGTAAAACCCGTTTCAACCATTGCAAAACCTGCTTGCATCCAAAATACTAAAATCCCCCCAAGTAATACCCAAAGAGTATCTATAGCCATATTTGTATCCATATTAATATCCTCCTCTATTAAATGTACAACAAGCCAAATATACTTTAATTCCTATTTTTAAGAATTTATTACATTAAGTAGTTAAAAACAGCCCTTGTCCATTATTTAATAATAATTACAAATTAATTACTATCTCCTATAAATTCTGCAGAAAATTATTTTGGATAATAAAAAACGAAGTCATAGAAAGTTAATACTTCTATGACTTCGTCGTCAAACTTATTTAATTTATGTTTTCATTATATATTGCTATTTATTTCAAGTCAATACTTTTTGTAAGCTTTTTTACATGAAAATGTTATCAATGAATAATTTTCCTATATTCTTAAGTTATAATTACCATTTTATATAATATAATTATCCATATACTATAATTCCATAACATAAACAATAACCAACATACTTTTCAATAATATAATTTGAAATTTTTACATTATATATAACAAATTATTTTTGAAATGAATTTCATATAATCTTCATTATATATTATTTTTAATTTTTAATTAAAATCTTTAAAATCAATCTATCTTCACTATAATTAATCAAATCACCTAAATGTTCTTTATGAAATTATTAATAATCAATTATTATTAATAATTTTCTTGAACATTATTAGATAAATTGCTACAATTTATTATGTAAAAATTATAAATACATATAAATATTGGGGGCTATAAATATGAAGACAATCGTAACAAAATTTGGTGGCAGCTCACTGGCTGACGCTAATCAATTCAAAAAGGTAAAAGAAATAATAAACGCTGATGCTGGAAGAAGATATGTGGTACCTTCAGCACCAGGAAAAAGACACTCTAAAGATTCAAAAGTAACTGACCTTTTATATCTTTGCCAATCACACATTTCTGTTGGAATATCTTTAGATGATGTTTTTAATTTAATAAAAGAAAGATATTTAGGAATTATCAATGATTTGAATCTAGATTTTAATATTAACGAATACTTAGAAATTATCAAAAAAGATCTTGAAGCTGGTGCATCTAAAGATTATGCAGCAAGTCGTGGAGAATTTTTGAACGGATTAATTTTAGCTAACTATTTAGGATTTGAGTTCGTTGATGCTAAGGATGTAATTGTATTTAATGCTGATGGTTCATTAGATGCAATTGCAACAGACGAAGCTTTAAGAGAAAAACTTTCAAAAGTTTCAAACGCTGTAATTCCTGGTTTCTATGGTGCAGATAAAGATGGTAACATCGTTACATTTTCAAGAGGTGGTTCAGATGTAACTGGTGCTTTAGTTTCTGCAAGTATAGCTGCAGATCTTTATGAAAACTGGACAGATGTTTCAGGATTTTTAATGGCAGATCCAAGAATTATAGATAATCCAAAGCCAATAAGTAGAATTACTTATTCGGAACTTAGAGAATTATCTTATATGGGAGCTTCAGTTTTACATGAAGATGCAATATTCCCTGTAAGAAAAACTGGTATTCCTATAAATATTAAAAATACAAACAAGCCTCAGGATTCTGGAACATTTATAGTACAAAATTCTGACTGCTCAGATAATCCAACTATAATAACTGGTATTGCTGGTAAAAAAGACTTTACTGTTATTTCAATAACAAAAGCATCTATGAACTCAGAATTAGGATTCTGTAGAAAGCTTTTATCAGTATTAGAACAAAATAATATCTCTTTTGAGAACATGCCATCAGGAATAGATACTGTTTGTCTTGTAATTTCTGATTCACAATTAAAGAATAAAACTCAGCATGTTGTTGAAGAAATTAAAAGAACTTGTAATCCTGATACAATTGAAGTACATCCAGGAATGGCAATGATTGCAACAGTTGGACGTGGTATGGCTAAACAAAGAGGAACTGCTGCAAAAATATTTGCTGCACTTTCACAAGCTGATGTTAATATACGAATGATTGACCAAGGTTCAAGTGAAATGAATATTTTAGTTGGAATAGAAAATGATAATTTCGAAAAAGGTATTGCTGCTATATACAATGCTTTTAACTAATGGTGACTGTCACCTACCGAAAAATGTCTAATTAAAAGGAACTGTTGCATTAGGAATTTAAACTACTTATTTAGTATGTTTAACCCTTTTGTAACAGTTCCTTTTTTAATTATCTATTATGTTCTCTACATATTTTTTATAGTGTTCACTTGCATTATCAGCTTCAAAAAAAGATAATATCCTTTTACGATTCACTATATTGTCTTTTCTTTTTCCCATATAAACATTATAACTAATCCATAGATACCAAATAAGTATTATCAATAAATTTCCTTAAGTTCTTTCCTTATATAAATAGGTGTTTCATATTGAATAACTTGAGTTTTCCATATATAAGATTGTTTTGCTTCATATATACAGACATAATCATTATCTTTATAATTTGCTTCTGGCATATACTTAAATTGTGGATAACCAATTATAATATCTGGTTTATCTTCTCTCTCTAATAACTTAAAGTTTTCTTCATCTCTTCCAATTTTATGCAATATATACCCTTGGTTATACATATCTTGATTAAAATTATAAAAGAAGTTATTTTTAAAATACGGTAATACCGCCAAATTATTTATTACACTTGTATCAATTCTTAATTCACTTGTATTTTTGTCTTTATAAACATTCCATGATCCCATAATTTTATAGTCAGTTAAATTATTATTTTTTATAAAGTTGCTTATCTCCCTACCTTCTCCATATGGAAACCTTATCTCGTTAATTGATGCTATGACAGAATAGCTTATTGATATAAATATTACAACATTTAAAATAACTTTAGGACACATTTTTAATAAAATTATATCTGATTCTTTTTTTATAATTCTTCCAATTAATTTGCCTTTATAATTACATTCCTTTCTTTCTTTTTTACAACACCATAATATAAACATAAAAAATAGTGTTATTATTCCTATATGATGCGTACAGAAATATACATAGGAGCAAAAAACAGTCATCATTATATAAGGTACTAACATTAATTTTAACTTTTTATTGATTTTACAAATATGCACTATACCTATTATTATTATTGAACTACCTAAAATACCACATAGTGAATATATATCTAAATTTATTAATGTATTATCATAGTTGCATATATCTAAATATGTTGAATCTCCTGGTAGTATAAATAAATAATATATAAGTCCCCTTAAACATTTATTACTTGATATACCTATATTAATTGCTGATGTGTCTTTTGATGGTAATATACTTATAACTAATGCTATATTGTATAAAAACAACAGACATAACCCTTTAAATTTTCTTTGCTTCATAAATATTTTTATATCATTTAAAGAAAATGATATTCTAAACATTTCTATTAACCATACAATGCATATTCCACAAGATAATATTATTCCATAAGCACTTGAACTGCATATTATAGCTAAGGCTATAATAAATCTAAAAGGCTTCTGATCTTTGTCCTTATAAAACATAGCAGCTAGTACAAACCCTAACATCATTACACAATAAGGTCTGCTTATTACACCATATTGATAAAAAAAGAAATATGTAAATGGTATTAATAATTTTATTTTTCTTTCAAATGGTGATCTAAATATAAATAATCCCATTGCTATTGATGAAAATGTTAGTGATACAAATTTTAAGCTTAATTCATATGGTGCTCCAAGTTTTGCAAATGGAAGTAAAATCAAATGCCAGATTGGTGGATGACCTTCATAATGAGGAAGTTCAAACAATATTTCTTTTAATGATGCATCTCTTGCAATGAGCCATGCCTGTGCTTCATCATACCAAGGTTCATGAAAATACATTATTATACTCATTAAAATCATATATAAGCATAAGGTTAATATTTCTGGTAAATAATTTTTAATAGATTTATCTTTTAACATATATTACTCTCCTAAGTTTCTCTCCAAATAATACTTTCTTCACAAACAGAAGTATAATTTTCAAATTAATTATTTAGTATACTTACTTATTATGCACTTATGGTATTTTCACTTTCTTCATGATACTCTTTTTCAGTATTTACATTCCATATCTTCTCTTTATCCGTATCATTATTAATACATGCACTAACCGCCTCTACAGCTGTAAGCATTGAATGATCCATATTATTATATCTATGCTGTCCATTTCTACCAATACAATATAGATTACTAATTAAATCTAAGTATTCTCTTACTTTATCAAAATATTTATAATTCCCGAAATAAGCAGGATATGCTTTTTTCACTTTAATAACCGTAGAGTCTAACACATCTTCTTTATTTATAATATCAATTTTACAAAGTTCTTTTACTGCAAAATTAATAAATTGTTCTTTAGTCATATTCCACATATAATCATTTTCATTACAAAAATACTCTAATCCTATCCATACTGTATTTTCTATATCCTCTACCAAATACGGTGACCAGTTATTAAAAATCTGTAGCCTTCCAATTTTAACATCTCTTTCTTGTATATAAATCCAACAGTCTGGCACTATGTTGCCAACTGTCTGTATATTAGTAGTATTCTTTATTTTTAATCTATTAACTAATAATCCTACAGTGATAAAATCCCTATATGGTAAAGTTTCTGCTATATTTTTAACTTCATTGCTTGGATTACTGCCCAGGGCATTTATTAAATCTTTTATAGGCATTGATGAAAAGACCTCTTTAATATCTTTATATTCTATAGTTTGTCCATTGTTATTTTTTGCTATTACTTCATGTACTTTATTATTTTCAGTTTTTATAGAAGTTACTTTAGTCTTTAATACTATTTCTCCACCCATTTCAATTATTTTATCTGCCATAGCTTCCCAAAGCTGTCCTGGACCCTTTTTAGGATAATAAAATTCTTCTATTAAAGACGTTTCAACTTCTTTTGAATAGTTAAACATTTTTCCTATTACTGAAAAAATAATTTTAAGAACTGACAATCCTTTGACTCTTTGCGCTCCCCATTCAGGTGATATTTTTGATGGATGAATCCCCCATAACTTTTCTGTATAATCTTCGAAAAACATTTCGTAAAGTGGTTTTCCAAATCTATTTATATAAAAATCCTCTAATGAATTTTCTTTTCTTTTAAATATAAATGCTTTAATATATCCGATACCAGCTCTAACAGTTCTTATTAATCCCATATTAAAAAAAGTCTCAAAGCTTAGTGTTATAGGATAATTAAAAAAATGTCTCAAGTAAAAAATTCTAGATACCCTTTTTCTTTTTAAAAATACTAACTCATCTTTTTCTGGATCTAACTCTCCTTCTTGTAGATCAGTATTCCTATTTAGTAAAATGTCATCTTTAGCTGGATATCCTTGAATACCCATTATTTCTTTCCATAAATCCATAACATATTTATTTTTTGTAAAAAATCTATGCCCCCCTAAATCCATTCTATTATTCTTATATACAGCCGTTCTTGAAATTCCACCAATAAACTCAGATTCTTCAATTATGATTGGCTTAATATCTGTTTTCTTTAAAAGTTCATATGCTGCTGTAAGACCTGCCGGCCCTGCCCCTATTATAATAGTATTTTTCATTAATGCTCCCCTTTATTTCATATAATATTTTAAATTATTTCATATTAAAATATCTTAATACTTTTCTTATAATCAAAAATAAAGGAAAGTATATTTTCTTTCCTTTATAATAATACTTTTATACTAAAATAGTTCTGGTAGTTCATCCCCTATTTTTAATATAGCATCTTTTCTTTCATAATCATTACTAATGCTATTTGTTAATTCTCCATCTGCATCATCCATTATCTTACATGTATATATAATTAAAATATCTCGTGATGCATCAGCTTCACTGCTACTAATAGAAATGTCGTATGTTTTCTTATCATTACTTACATCAATCTGCTTAATTAATACGAGCTCTCCATCCACTACTTTGTATACACTTATAGGTTGCACTAATTGAACTTTTGCATCAACTTCTAATTTTAATACTGTATCTTCATAAAATTTTACTTTTCCACCCATTGTAATTGTACTTCCTTTAGCATAACTATGAGTACTTTCATCTATTTTTATATTTCTATCATCATCAATGCCATTATATACTCCATGGTGCATATCAGTAGTCAGTGCTTTAATTTTTGGAGTTTCTATGTTTTTTTCAATAAGTTCAGTTATACCTTGATATTTTATAGTATTGACATCTCCAAACTTACTTAGCTTACTGATTTTATTTGCTTTTATATTAAATGCAACATCATTAATTGGCTGAGATATGAATTCATTAGTAGTACTGTTATATTCATAAGTTACATCAAATTCAGTTTTATACTTTGTTCCTTCTACATTTTTAAGACCACTGACAAGGCTTATGTCATTGCCCAAATCAAAGTTCATTTCTACATGAAATGTATAATTCATTCTATCTCCAGTAGATCTTATTCTTTCTGCTATAGCTAACATTATACTATCATTAATGTCATTATTGTTTTCCGTTCCTGGACTAACAAAATAATTTCCTCCTTGTTTGCTTGACTCTGCACTTTTTTCTCCTGCAAGCTCTTTATGAAAATTATATAAAAATTGCTCTGGTTTATCTCCATTGTTACTTCCTATAGCCAGACTTAGAACTTTAAACATGCTATTTTTTTCTTTAAATGTATCTATTTGTTTTGAATTATAATTTACATCTCCTGATGATACTAAAAGTATATATTTTTCTGCATTAGTCTTATCTTCATTCAATACATCTGATGCTTTTTCTAATGCAAGTCCAACATTCCTCTCTGAACTTTCTGATGTAGATAATTTTTTTATTACTTCTTCATTTATACTGTTAGTATCTTGTATTAAATTAGTCGTATCATTCTCATTTCCCTTAAAGTTTTGATATGATCTTGGATTCTTAACTGTAGCTACAGAATCATACGTTATTATGCAATACTTAGTTCTCTGAGCTTGCAGTAGTGAATCACTTAGAAGTTTATTAAATCCTCCATTTTTGAATTGCTGTAATTTATTTAAATCCATTCCTTTTGATGTATCAAATAAAATAACAACATTTTTATCTAATGACTGATTCATACTATCATTATATTGAAAGCTTTTTGCATCTATTTCATATCTGATTTGGCATTCTTCATTAGGCATTATATTAATATTTTTTTCACTTGCAAGTGACGCTTCAATATCTGGTAGCCTGTTATCCTGTATTACTATTCCAATTTTAGGCATCTGGCACTCAATAGTTTCGCCATTCCAAGGAAAAGATATCTTTGAATTATTAAATATATTTTCAAACGAACCAGATTTACTTGCTCTAATTATAAAACTAAAATTATACGGTTCACATGTATAAGTCAATTTCCCTTCTTTTGCTATACCATCACTTTTATATTCCATATTGGGAATTGAAACTGTATGAGAACCAATAGCTAAATCAAATCCATCAATCATTGTATCAGTAAAAACACCATTATCTATTGTATATTCTTTAAGTATTTTATCAGCAATTGTATTAAATACTCCATCTATAGCACCATCACTGGTTGCGAAAAAACCATTTTCCTCATTATAATTTTCATCAGTACTGTTACTTAAATTTATTCCTGTCATAGAATTATGGATTTGTTTCATTTTATTATTTCCGTCATAATTAAGACCATATCCAATAGTAAATGCCTTATACGATTTTTCTTTCACTTTATTACCTATTGTTTTTGCATACTGTAAATTTATTCCATTGTTATCATCAGAGCCATTTCCTCTGTAATTAGGATCAGTAAAATCTATATTCGTATATTCATCATAACTGCTTCCCTTTACCGAATAAAACGTTGGTAATCCATCCGACATCAATACTAAAGTTTTTTTTGCATTATTGCCACCACTATCAAGTAAAGCTATACCTTTTCTAATTCCTTCACCTGTGTTAGTTCCACCTAATCCAGTCAAACTATTGATCATCTTACTTAAATTATGATCATTTATATCTAATAATGACTTATTCCCTATATTATAATCAGGTACCTTATGATACAAAGGTTCACCCTTTGTATCATAAATATCTAAACTTCTAGTTCTTATATTTCCATCATATCCATTTGGGTTAACCCATGCTTTACTTGAATAAGCTACTATGCCTATTTTTAAATTTGGAACTTCTTTCATTTTATCAATAAAGTTATTTGCAGCTTCTTTTAATTGTTTTAATTTGCTATCTGAACTTACTTTATGCAAATAATCGTGTTTCCAACTCCAATAACTGGATTGTCCATATTCTTTACAATTATAGCAGTATACTTCATTCATACTTCCAGATACATCAAGAACTAAAACAATATCATTTTCTGGTACATCCATTGTAAAATCTTTAGGAGTTATTGTCCCTGTAACGGTGATATCTTCACCAACTTTAGGTTTTTCAGGATTGAATGTAACATTATTAATAGTAAAGCTTGGCTTTGATTGAGATGCTGCTGATGCTTCTTTTATAGTTTTGTAATTGTAATTGAATCCTAAAATTATAGCAATCACTATAACTATGCTTAAAAGTTTAAAATTTTTCTTTATTCCTTTATATAAATGCCTCCTCATTTATTCACCTTCTTTAACTTAATTTCTAATCTTAATTATTTCTTAAATAAAATGTAATACTTACAGGATATATTACATTATTCTTATGACTTCCCTTTTCTAAATTAAAAGATATACTAACCAATTTATTACTAGACTTAACAACAACAACACCTGTAATAGTAATATTCTTTTTATCTGAATCATTAAACATATATGATTCAGCATTAGACATATCCGATTTATCTCCAACTAAAATATCATCATATATATCATCTTGTATTTTTTCAAACCCAATTTTATATTCATCATCATTAACAGTTTTTATTATATATTCATAATCGTTTATTATATTAAATTCCTTTGCCTGCATCCCAATATAACTAAATTTTTCCTGAATAATCTGAGCTTGTTTTTGAAGAGTAGATTTATTATCTGAATAACGAATCATATTGCTTGCTATAGTTACCATACTTCCTACAATACCAAGTAGAACTGCAGTAAGCGCAACAACTATAGCTAACTCCAATACTGTAAATCCTTTCTTCTTACTCATTTGATTCACTCTTTTCATCCTTTAGTATTCTCCATGATTCAGTATTAAGAAATTTTTTCAAATCATAATTAACTACTATCTGTTCTGAACTGCTATTTGTTGAATTTTCAGTAATATTACTTATAGAATTAAATACTGCTTCAAATAAATCACTATTAACAGCTTGTATTCTCTGTATCAGGTTTTTATCATACATAAATTTAGATGATGAATTAATATTTAAATTTCCTTTTGTTATTATAGTTCCTCTAAAATTAACCTCATCCTCTATAATTACATCACCCTCTGCCACAATTACAGCATTAAGACTTCCATCAGAACTTGTCTCTATCCTAACATCATCACCATTTTTAGAAATCTTACATTTATTATCAGTACCTTTAGTAATTGTTATATTTCCTTTTGAAAAAATTGCCTTTTCTTTTTTACTCTGCTCTTTTGTAACATCGTAATCATTATTTATATTATCAATAGAGAACAAGCTATTAATTAAGTTACCCGAGTTATTTGGTAAATCATACTTATTTTTATCATTTGCAACTAACGTATATATATATTTAGCATATTCTCTTTGTTTTTCACTAATTTCCTTACTAGCATCAGAATCCCAATTTGATCCACTAGTAGTACCATTACTATGAACTACTGCACCTATTGACTTTATGTTATCTGGTAAGCAAATTCCTCCTGAATCAGCCTTTCTATCACCAGTCCAATAATTTTTAAAGTGATCAGCTTTCTTTTCAACTTCATTCCCATCATCAATTTCCAATAACTGCAAAGGATCATAATATTTAAATTTATCATTTTCAGGATCCACCACATTAGCATATGCTACATAATTCCCTTTAACTCCAGTTGATTCCCCTGTAATATATGGCTCACTTGTATCAATTATTGAAACTCCATATATATAAGCATTCTCTCTAATTTTAATTGTAGGAACTTCATCACTTCCATTTTTTTCATTTTTACTATCATTTACTATAATACTGCTTGCTCTCTTCTCCAATCCATCATCCTTATTGGTAATGTTTTTATCATTTATTCCATAAAAGCTGTCAATAGACAGCGTACTATTATCTGCTTTTGAAGCTATATCATTATCAACAACAGCATCACCACTAATGGTAAGATTTGAACCTGTAACTTTTGTTTCACCTGTATTTTTATTACCTACATAAATATTTTTACAGTAAGTATTCCCATCTATGGTTATTTCAACATTATTTCCACTGTTTATGGTTTTAGGAGTCATTATATTTCCAGTAACTTGCCCTTTACTTTCTTGTAAATTTATTCCACCATCATATTTAGACTTAAATAATGTACTTCCTTCTTTTCCAGTCTTCCCATATACATATACATCCCCAGTAATTTCAAAATTTAATGCCTTATCAACACTCATATTCTGACCAACAATCATTACTTTTTCATCATTAAGTTCTGGAATATTTACTGTATTCGCATTACTTTCAGAAAAAGTTACATCTTTATATTCTGGAACCGTCATATTATATATATTTTCAACTTTTTTTGTATTTTTTCCTACACTCTTATCTAAAACTTTATCTGTATCTGTTTCAAAAACTGATCTTACTGTTATTTTATAACTATTCTTATCAGCACTTAACATTATTCCTGTATCTGAATCATCTATATCATCTTTAACCATTGGTGGTATATATACTTTAGCTTTATTATCTGATTGTTTTAATTCAACATAATTAAAACTTATTTTATCCTTTTTTATGCTCTCTATATCACTTAAATTATCAACATATTTATTTTCATCTATTGAAGATTTCAATAGATTCATGCTATCTTCTTTATCTTCATCATCACCTATTTGATTATGTCCATCTTCTACATATATAAAATTTCTAAAGCATCTTTTAAACTCATCATTTAATAAATCTTCATTTTCCTGATTTATATTTTTTATTTGATTTCTAATTGACTTTACATCTGTATTTTCTTCTTTAAGTTGTTTTTCTAATGATAGGATATTATTTAAATTACTAATATATTTTTGAGCATTTGGAGATAATTTTGCTTCCTCTTGCTTAACAAATTTGTATTCACCTTTATCCATATCTTTTTCAACATTCTTTAATACATCAACTTTTAATACTCCATACCTTGCTGCTCCATCAAATGTCTTTACTATTATGTTATATGCTCCATCAAGTCCAGACTCTGATCCATATAAATTTTGAATCCTGTCACTTTCATTTATTCTCATTCTGTAATCCCCAAGCGTCATAGTTAACATTGCTGCTCCTACTGTTAAAATAAGAGATGAAACTATAACAATTGTGATTAAGGTAGATCCTTTTTTCTTTCTTCTCATCTAATCACCTACCATATCAACATTTAAATTCTGACTGCTTTCTGTTTTCAATATATCTTTTCCATCTTTACTTACTTTAATTGTTATATCATATAACTGAGTATATTCATTCTGTTCATTACTTTGATTATCAATAAAACTCAATTGTCCAACTTTATTATTTACTTGTAAATTTATATTTTCATATTTATATGCAGTAAGTAATAATTTCTTATCGGTCTGGTTGAATATATTTATATCTATATCTTTCTCTAGATTGCATTTTTGAAAATTAAGCTTCAACGATATGCTTTCTTCATTAATTTTATCACTTGTAATTGTATATAATTCTTTGCTTGATTTATCTCTAAAACTAACTTCAAATTGGTTATACTTATTGATACTAGCTACAATATTTATGACAACATGGTCTGTATCCTGATCAGAATCACTTATGAGATTTTCATTATTTATCTTAAAATCATCATCTATTTCAAGGTTAGTACAAAAACTTTTATCTTCATCACTGCTATTACTCTCTTTTTCACCTATTACCACTGAATTTTTATTTATTTCTATTTCTGCTTTATATCCATCTTTTTCTGATTTCCAATTATCACCGTCTTCCTCTACATCACTTAAATTCTCAAAACCATTTACTTTATAATCTTTATCCACTTCAACTGTACTACCTTTTAATTCTTCCATTAACTGTTGAGTAAAAAGAGCTGAAGTCTGTCTTACCTCATTTGTTGATGTATTTCTAAGAGATGATATAACCATAGCATACACTCCCCCAATAAGCATTGATCCAATAGTTAAACCAATTGCAACTTCAATAAGAGTAAATCCCTGCTTTTTTCTTTTAATGAATTTCATACTATCACCTACTTATTGTTGATACTTATCTTACTTCCCTCTCCACCTACTGTAACTCTTGGGCTTTTAGAATCATCAGCACTTATATTCACAACAGCTAATTTATCTGTATTATTTAATATGTTTAAGTTAAGTGAAGATTTATCATCATCATCCACTCTTTTTTCACTTGAAATATCTATTACAATATTATCTCCTACTGGTATAAATCCAACTCCTAGGCTACTATTTTCCTTTGGATAACGGTCATTGCTTGTACTATATTTGTAATAATATACATCATCCTTTTTAGTTAAAGTAAGCTGAACCTTCTCCTCACTATTTTTATTACTGTAAATATAACTATTCTTCAATTCATCATCACTTTTACAAATTGTTACAGACGGTAATACGGATGTATTTGATCTCACATACATATTAAAATCTTGTGTGTAACTTGATGTTGATGATGATACACCCGTTGCTGCTCCTGTTGAAAAGGGAGATTCTTTACCATATACATTATTGAATTTCCACTCAAGGTATTTTTCTACTTCTTTATCATCAACCTTTGGTATTGCATAAAATTCAAGTTCTAAGATTCCACTAACTTCATCTATAGTGCTTTCTGATATTTTTACCGATTTAGCAACTATCTTATTAGGATTAGTTTCTAATGATTTAAGAAAACTATTTAAGCTTTTATAACTTCCTTTAAAATTCACATCACATTTTATCTGCTGAACAGTAACTTCATTTTTGTTGTCTGTAGACTCTGATTTATTACTTTCATTATTCTCAGTATCTGCATCAGAATTTTCCTGTTGTTTCTCTTCTAAATTGTTTGATTCACTATCAGTACTTTTCTCTGTATCTGCTTTTTCTCCAGCTAATACTTTAAACTTGTCTGCTGTTGGCTGAATAGAGCTTTCCTTAATTGATTTTTGCTTTTTATCAATACTTTCTACACCCTTAGTCTCAATAGATTCAAAATTTAATGCTCCTATTAATTTACTATCATCTAATAGTGAATTTAACTCTATAATAATACTTTCCTGATTAATAAGTGGATAAAATGAGTCCGTTTTATCTGTTACCTTAGTCAATAAAATCTTTTGTTCATTCTTTCTATTCTCTAGTGATGCTATTGTATTCATAGCAGAAGTGTATTTATCCTCTATTTCATTTCTCTTATTAGCCAACTCATCTATTTTAGTAACTTGCTTAGAATAAATAAATTCATAGTATCCATAGCCTACAATCAACATTCCTAAAACACATATCAATATTTTTTCTTTTTTACTTAACTTCATACTATCCAACATCCTTTAACAAGCATTCTATTTCAAAGGAATATTCTCCTGCAACAGAATCATTTTTATTAATAGATTTTACAAAAACATAGTTCATATTATTTAATGATTTTAAATTATGCTGAAGTTCACCTACGGCATCCATACCTGATGATATTCCTGATATTTTCAACTCATTACCATCCAAACTCATACTCTTATAATGTATTTCACTTGGAATAGTGGAATTCAATTGACTCATGATTGCATAGGATACACTGTCACGTTTTTTTATCTTATCTAATATATTACTCACACTTTTATCATAATTAGTTAATGTACTTATTTCCCCATTAATACGCTCTGCTTCTTCAAGTTTTCCTTTTACTGATGGCTCTTCTAATTTTTCTGTGTATGACTTAATTTCTGAATTTAACATAAATATTCTTACAAAGTTAATTCCTCCGCTTATCACCACAAATAGTAAAAGTCCTCCAAATGCCAAATAGAAATATTTTACTATATCATTTTTATCTTTCTGAACACTTTGATATGGACTAAAAAAATTAATATCGTTCATTTCTCTCCTCCTATTCTAATCGTATTATTGATCCTATAACGTTAATATAATCGTATATATTTACAATAGGAGTTTTAGAATTAAAGTGTACATTAGATATATTCTCTATTAATTCTGTATCTATAGAAAGTTTCGAAGTCATATATTCACATAAACCTTTTAACTTAGCTGACCCTCCATAAATAAAAATGTTATCTATATCTATTCCCATATTTTTATTTCTATAAAATTGAATAATTTTTTCTATTTTTTCTATCCAATCATCTATTTCATATAATACTGATTTATCTTGACTATCAATATCTAATAAATCTACTTGTTTAGATTTATACTTTACCAAGTCCTCTTTGTTTATATTAAACTCACGAATTAGAACTTCATCAAGATAGTTTCCTCCTGCTTTTATAATTCTTGTAAATTGTAAAATTCCATTGCTATATATATTTACATCAAGACTACTGGCTCCCATATCAATAAATACAACAGATTTCTGTTGATCATACTGTTCTCCATTTATTTGATCAAAATAATTTGCTAATTTATTTAATGAATTATAATTTACATCCAATGCATGCGGCTTTAATTCCATATCTCTCAGCATATCATAGTACCCTCTAGCAATTTTATCAGGATATGCAATTACACGGACATTTAACTTATTATTTTCTTCATCTTCACCTAACTTTGTTACCTGAAAAACATAATCATCTAGATTTATAGGAAGATACTGTTGAATTTCAAATCTTACTACTGTCTGAATTTCTTCATCCTCTACTTTAGGTATTAAAATTTCTCTATTTATTATTGTTGTAGAATTGTTTGTACAAATTCCATATTTTGCATGTATAGAATTTTCCCTCATAATTCTTTTTAATTCATTACTCAAAAGGCTATTATTTAATATTTTTCCATCCTCAATGCACTCTTTAGGTGTAAGAGACTTGACTGCTTTATTAACCGCAAGTTCACCTTTATGATATGAACCTTCTACAATCTTAATAGTATTGCTTCCAACATCAAATGCTACAACTGTAATTTTTTTCTTATTTAGGCTTTGTATCTTCTTTCTATTATTCTGAAATTTTTTAGATATGTCTTTGATATCTACATTCATCAAATCTTTAATTTTATTAAAATCTATGTTAATCTTTTTATTTTTTTTAATTGCTTCATCTATTTTTTCTTGATTTTCCTCTTTAAAAACATCCTCTATTTTCTTATCATCATTTTTCGAGAATATCATAAATACTCTCCTTCCCCTATACTTAAATAACTTTAACTATATAATAAAGGGGCTGCCTATAATCAAACAGTAAATAGACCTTTACTCAATAGTCCATCAGTTCTAGACATACCCTCTTTATTTTTAATTTAATATATATTTTTAATACTAATTATTAGCTTGCTTTCTTAAAGCTATCTCCAGCGGTTGGATAAACTTCTTCATCTCCAACTTTCACTGTTATATCCCCATCTTTGCTAGCATGAACTGAAAAATCTGCATTCTTAACTTTAGACTTAGGCATAGTCCCACCATCTACTTTAGCAGCAACACCAGTTAAAGTATTGTCATCAGCTGTAAGTATACTAGGATCTTCAGCTACAATTTGAGCTCCTATACCATGAAGATTTTTAGCAGTAGCTATATCAGCTGTAATATTAGAATTCTTTGTTATTTGTCCAAACTTTGGAATAGCTATAGCTGCTAATATTGCAATAATAGCAATAACAATAATAAGTTCTACTAATGTAAATCCTTTCTTCTTTCTGTTTTTAACTAAAGTTCTTAATGATAATTTGTTCATCACAAACCCCTCCATTTTTATTCATGTTGTATTTTTTATGCACATTGGTATCCCACCTTGTGCATGTGATTTCAGTTAATTACATCTGAGTATAACTATCATACATTGGAAGCATAACCGACATTATTATAAATCCTATCACTACTCCCATTATTACAATCAATATTGGCTCCATTAAAGCAACAGTTGCCTGAATTGTAGTTTCCAATTCTTCATCATAAAAATCTGCTGTCTTATTTAAGATATCATCAATTGAACCAGTATCTTCACCTATTTTTATCATAGAATATAACATTTCCGGAAAAATTTTTGTTTCTCTCATTGATGTATTTAAACTTTCCCCTCTAACAACCTTATCCTTTACACCTATCAACAGATTTTCTGCTATTTTATTTCCTACTACTGTAGAAACAATTTCAAGTGCCTTTGTTAATGTTATTCCACTAGCCAATAAAGTTGATAATGTTCTTGTAAACCTAGATACAATAACCATTTTATTCATCTTATTTACTGCAGGAATTTTTAAATCTAATTTACTCTTTAATATTTTTCCTTTTTCAGTATTGAGATATGATTTTATACCTATAGCCATTAATGCCATAACTACTAATAATTTCATCCAATTTTCTTTTATAAAATCCCCACTTCCTAGTAATAGTCTTGTCGACCACGGAAGGCTTGTACCCGTCTGTTCAAAAATATCTTTAAAGGTAGGCATTACATAAACAAGAATAAATATAATAGCTACAACTGCTACAAAACTTAATACAAGTGGATAAATCATTGCATTTTTAACTTTATTATTTGTTTTATTTTCCTTCTCATAATGTGTTGACATTCTAAGCATTATTGAATCAAGTGTACCACTTGCCTCTCCAGCTTCAACAAGATTAACGAGTAAATCAGGGAAAACTTTACTATGTTTTTTCATAGAAACTGATAATACCTCACCTTTTTCAACATCACCCTTTACTTCTGTTACAGCTTCTTTTAATTTCTTATTTTCCGTCTGATTAGATAATATTTCTAGGCATGTTAATATTGGTACTCCTGCATCAAGCATTGTATAAAACTGTCTACAGAATATTGAAATATCCTTAATTTTGACCTTTGAATTCATATTTATTTTTAATTCTGTACTTTCAATGACTTCGTCAACTAACAAAGGATAATATCCATTTGCTGCAATAAAATCTATTACTTCCTGTTTTGAATCAGCCTCTCTAAACCCTTCAAATTTTTCATCTTCCGTGTTCATTGCTCTGTATTTAAATTTTGGCAATCTATCACCACCTTATTTCATGATAAAATTTATTCTTTAATTGACATTATTGATGAAAGTTCACTCATTGTTGTCTTACCTTCTATAACTAATCTGCTTCCTTCCATAGCCAATGTTCTCATTCCACTCTTCAAGGAAATATCCGTTAACACATCTGAATTTCCACCTAAATTTATAGCTTCTCTATGTTCTCTAGTAATTTCCATTATCTCATAAACGCCAATTCTTCCAGTATATCCAGTTTCATTACAATATCCACATCCATTTGATTTGTATAAAGTCAAATGTTCATTTAAGCTAAAATTCAAAACCTTCTTTTCTGAAACTGATGCTTCATAGGGTTCTCTACAATGACTACATACTCTTCTTAAAAGTCTTTGAGCCATAACCCCAACTACCGATGTTGAAACTAAATAAGGCTTAACTCCCATATCAACTAATCTCATTATAGATGATGCTGCATCATTTGTATGAAGTGTACTTAAAACTAAATGACCTGTTATAGCAGCTCTTATTGCAATTTCTGCTGTTTCTTCATCTCTAATTTCTCCTATCATTACAATATCAGGATCTTGTCTAAGAATACTTCTAAGTCCACTTGCAAATGTTAGTCCTGCTTTTTCATTTACATTAACCTGACTTATTCCTGGCATTGTGTACTCTACTGGATCTTCAACCGTAATTATGTTTACATCACTTTTATTAAGTTCACTTAATATTGTATAAAGACTCGTTGACTTGCCACTTCCCGTAGGACCTGTAACAAGAATTATTCCATGTGGATTAGATACTATTCTATTTAATTTATCAATATTTTCTTCACCAAGACCAAGACTCTTTTTACTTAAGTTGATATTTCCAGTATTAAGAATTCTTATAACAATCTTCTCTCCATATACAACTGGTAGTATTGAAACTCTCAAATCAATCTCCTTAGAGTCAATACTATATATTATTCTTCCATCCTGTGGAATTCTTTTTTCTGCTATGTTGAGAGAAGATAAAATTTTAATTCTCGTAACAAGTGGACCTAAGCTTTCACTACCTAGATTATTAATTTCTTTAAGTTTTCCATCAATTCTATATCTGATTCGTATAATATCTTCAAATGGTTCTATATGAATATCTGACGCTTTCATTTCTATCGCATTCTTCAACATATAATCTACCATTTTTACAACTGGTGAACTATTTGTCTCATCTAATCTTTCAGATAAAATTTTAGTATTTCTACCTAATTTACTACTACTTTCTTTTGATAATTGAATTGCTGCATTATCAACTTGCTGACTACTGTAATATATTCCAATATATTTATTTATATCTGCTTTTCTAGAAATAAACGATTCTATTTCAAATCCTGTTGATATGGCAACATCATCTATTGCAAATATGTTCAAAGGATCTGCAAGTGTTACTTTGATTCTATTATTTTCAAATCCGAAAGGTATAAGCGTATATTTTTTACATAAATTTTCTGGAATTAAACTTATAGCTTTTCTGTTAAATTCTATCGTGTTCAAATCAATCTTTTTAATTCCAGTCTGTTGTTCAATTGCCTCAATTATCTCATCTTCAGTAATTATCTTGCTATCAACAAGAATTTCACCAAGCTTTTTCCCAAGGGATTTTTGAGCTTTTAATGCTTCTTGTAACTGGAAGCTTGTTATTTTGCCAGCATTTACAAGAATATTTCCCAATCTTCTCTTCTCAATCGCCATAATAAAGCTATCCTTCCCCTCTATTATTACTAATTAACTTTTATCATAAGTAAAAATTCTTTAAAGCTATTATTTAAACTAGTAAATTAAAATACCAACTTATCAATGCATTTCCATACAAAATAGCTATTAATGTTCCTATAGCTATAAACGGCCCAAACGCTATCTTATCTTTAATATTTTTTAAGTTTAATAAAATTACAACTACCCCAACTGCTCCACCCAGCATAATTGCTAAAAATAGTGCTAAAATAATTTGTTTGACACCTAAAAATAGCCCACATACTCCTGCTATTTCTATATCTCCTTCACCCATCCCCTTTGTCAAATATACTATTGCTCCTATTATTGCTGCTCCTGTTACTCCGCCCATTAATAAATTCATAACTTCTTGTCCATATACAAACTTATTAATCAGTATAAATATTACTCCAACTATTGCTCCAAACACAGTTGTTAATGTGTAAACTTCTTGTGTATTGTAATCAATCATACTAATTACAATCAATAAAGATATTAGAATACAAAATTCAACTGTATATATCATAAAACCATATTTCATATATATTACTAAATATAAAATACAATTTAATCCCTCTATCATAGGATACCTTATAGAAATTTTCTCCTTACAATATCTGCATTTTCCTTTTAAAAACACATAACTTATTATAGGAATTAAATCTACAGGGTGAAGATTATGACCGCAGTTTCCACAATGAGATGGTGGATACGAAATTGATTCTTCTCTTGGAATTCTATAAATACAAACATTTAAAAAACTTCCTATAACCAATCCTAATATTATTACTAATATATAATCCAAGTTTATAAATCCTCCTATATCTACATAAATCTCATAATAATCTATTTTTTCCTCTTATTTTTTATAAAAAAAACCAACAAATTAATACTAATTAATTTGCTGGCGGGTTGCACCACTAACTCCTAGTTCCCAAGGTGCCCAGATTGAGAGAACTATTCTTCGTTTCCAACTACATGATAATCTATTTTATTTTTACTTATATATAATCTAACACAATGTAATTATATACCATTTTTTTCTATTTCCATATATATAATATCATTTTTAACTTAATATAACAATAATATTTTCTTACATTTATCATGTTAATAACATATATTTTACCTTTTTTCTAATATTACACAATAAATTCTTAAATTTCATGAATTCTATAATAAAAAACTTTTATTATAGAAGGTGTGAAATTCCTATATTCTTATCAGTGTTTTAGTATTGTAATAATACCTACTATTACAACTCCAAGAGCTTTCGTCAATTCAAAAATTTCAGCAACCATCTATAACACCATCCTTTGTTTTTTATGTTAATATTGTATAATGGAATATTATTCATATTATAATATCTTTCAACAACAAAAAACCACCTTCTATCTAATCAAAGATAGAAAATGGTTTCTAAAATCAACATACATCAATCCAAATACATAAAATTGAATGTATATCATAATCAATATTAGTCTTTCCAATTTTTACAAAAACCTGTAATCTTTTGATTTATCTAATCTAACCAGATTATTCTTCCCAACCTTCTGGGAATTCAGCATTGTGGTAAACTTCTTGGACATCATCATCATCATCAAGTAAGTCTAACATCTTTTGGAACTTCTTAGCATCATCTTCATTTATTGCAGTATATGTATCTGGAATCATCTTAACTGCTGCTTCTAAGAACTCTATTCCTTCTGCTTCTAATGCTTCACGTACAGTACCAAAATCCTCTGGAGCTGTAGTAACTACAAATACTTCTTCTTCATCTGCATTAAAGTCTTCTGCACCTGCATCTAATGCTAACATCATCATTTCATCTTCATCACGGTCTTCTTTTTCTATAACAAGTTCACCTTTTTCTTGGAACATGAAACCTACACATCCTTGAGTTCCCATGTTTCCACCACCTTTAGTGAAAGCACTTCTTACATTACCAGCTGATCTATTTTTATTGTCAGTTAATGTTTCAACTATTACTGCTACTCCATTAGGGCCATATCCCTCATAAACTATATTTTCAAAGTTTACAGAACCTAATTCTCCTGATGCTTTCTTTATTGATCTTGTTATAGTATCATTAGGCATATTTGCTGCTTTTGCCTTTGCTACAACATCTCTAAGCTTAGCATTTATATCAAGGTTTGATCCGCCATTTTTTACAGCCATCATTAATTCTTTACCTATTTTAGTAAAGACTTTTCCTCTTTTAGCATCAGCTTTACCTTTCTTCGCTTGTATATTATGCCATTTTGAATGTCCTGACATTTTATTTCCTCCTTAATTTAAGCATCTAAATTCTTATTATTTATTAAATGACTTTTTATATAAGTCTTTTTGCTTTATTTTAATATAAAATTCATGAAAAATTATACCACATTTTATGTTAATTCACAATTCTACTTACATTTTTTACAATTTACACATTAAATCTGTGCATATAATCTATTTCCTTCTTTAAAGTAAATTCCTTCTTCACTTTTTCTTACAATTACTTTTCCACTTGTAGCCTCAACAATTTCACCTTCAATTGTATCTGCTATATTTTCCTCACAAAGGATGTGAACTATAACTTTATCTGTATACTCTGTATCTTCAATATGCCATGAGTTTTGACCACATATATACTGTATTTTTCCAAAAAGATCATATTCCATTTCAAAGCTGATTTTTAGTCCTTTAACTTTTTCTACAATTCCAGCTGCTTTTATTGATATACTGGCACCTTTTGTGTAAGCTCTTGTAAGGCCTCCAGCTCCCAAAAGTATCCCTCCAAAGTACCTTGTTACAACTACAGCACAATCTGTAACATTACTCTTCTTCATTACTTCAAGTATAGGTATTCCAGCTGTCCCTTGTGGCTCTCCATCATCTGAATATCTTTGTATATTCATTTTTTCTCCAATAACATATGCCCAGCAGTTATGTCTCGCCTGCTTGTGAAGACTCTTTATTTCATTAACAAATTCCTTTGCTTCTTCTTCATTTTCAACTCTTTTAGCATAACCTATAAATTCTGACTTCTTTTCTTCAAAGCTGTCTTCTCCTCTATCTCTTATAGTAATATAAGCCATTAATTCAACTCCTATCTTTTCAGTTGACAATTGACAATGAATAATTGGCAATTATCGTTGATATTCCTAAAAAACATCCATTATTAATACTAATACATTTTCAAAACTCTCCACAAAAGATTTATACTAAACTATCAATTTTCAATTTCTAAAATTTCTTCTCTTAATAAGTCCATTCCTATTTTTATCTTTTCTTCATTAACCTGATAAAAAGAAATTTTCAGAGAATCTTGTCCTTCATTTGATGATGTATAAAAAACATTTCCTGGTGTTATATATATATTCTTTTTCTTTAATCTTCTAAAAAGTACCTTTGTATCTATCTCTTTATTAATAAGAGTCAGATAAAAATTCAATCCTCCTCTTGGATCCACATATGACACAATATCTTTAAAATCATTATCTAAAATGTCTTTTATCATATTATATCTTTTGCTGTATTCCATGTTAAGTTCCTTAATATTATTTTTCCAGCTTCCTTTTGCAATATACATATCAAGTGCTCTTTGCATCAAACTTGAAGTTGTAATATCTGTGTTGTGCTTAGAACTTTGAAGAACCTCATTAAACACTTCTGGTGCAACAAGATATCCAAGCCTTATTCCTGGAAGGAATATTTTTGAAAAACTCTTTATATAGATAACCCTATCATACTTATCAAGCCATTTAAACGGCATATATTCTAATGAACTTTCATATATAAGTTCTGATAAATAGTCATCTTCTATAATATAAAAATCATATATTTCTGCAAGATCCAAAATACGTTTTTTCTTTTCTATACTATAGCTTACTCCAGTAGGATTCTGAAAATAACTCATAGTATAAAAACACCTAATTTCATTTTTCTGTAAAATCTTCTCAAATGCCTTTAAATCAATTCCATCTTCTTTTATTGGAACCTCAAATATATTAACTTTTCTCCATTTAAATACAGATAAAGCTCCAACATATGTAGGTTTTTCTACAATAACATTATCATTTATGTTAAGAATACTTTTGGATGCAATATCAATTCCTTGCTGTGCGCCTGAAACAACTATTATATCATCATTTTTCAATTTATTTTGCCAAAATACTTCATTTATTGTGTATATTAAATTTGAATACCCACTTCTATTTTGAGACATTAAAGCCTTCGCACCATCTCTTTCAAGGACTTCATTAATAATTTCTTTTAATTCATCTATTGGAAACAGTACTTCTGCAGAAGTTTCACCTGTAAAATCGATTATCTCATCGCTTTTTTGTGAATCTATATTTTTTAAACTATTGGAATACTCTTTTCTAAAAGTTGAAAATACTTCTTTTCTTTTAGCATAACTTCCACTTCCTATTTTCTGATAAGCATACCCCTCATTTTTAAGCTTATTATATGCACTTACTACAGTAACATTATTAACTTTCAACTTTTGAGAAAGCGCTCTTATTGTAGGAAGTTTATCTCCATCTTTAATTTTACGTTTATCAATTAAAGACTTAATGTATTCTGCAAGCTGAATATACTTTGGTATTTCTTTTTCAAATTTAAAATCATCATATAATTCCATAATTACACCCCAAATTCAACTATTTACTCTGAACGTTCAATTAAATAATTTATTTATACTTTCTATATGCATAAACATTTTCATTAAGAAGTTTTTCTCTTGCTGGAAGCTCAATCTTTCTTGAGTTCTTCTCTATAAATCCATTCTTAAATAATTCTTTTAATATATCCTCTATCTTTATATCAAATTGACTAAATATTTCATCACTTTTTATTTCATATGAACTTAAATATGTATTCTTTTCCTCTAAATAATTTAAAAGAAACTTTGCAGCAATGCTTATGTTATCAGCTAAATAGTCATCAATATATTCCACAATGGAACTTATATATTCTTGTTTTAATTCTTTTTCTATAAGATTTTCAACAAGCATATTAAATTTATTGTTTAAATTCATTGTCATTTTAATTGCATCCCTGCTCACTGTATACCCACTGATATTCAAATATAATTTAGCAAAACTATCTAATGCTCTTATTAAGACTTCAAATGAAGTAAATAATCTATCATTATATAAATATTTCTTCGTAACACCTAAATCTTTTATCAGCTTTCCAAGATAAACAAGATTCCATATTTCAACAAACTTATCCATACTATACTTTGCTTTATTGAACAATATATCTATTTCTTCATCTCGTGAAAAAACAAGTTTTGATGATGTGAGCATGTTTCTTATCTCACCTTTTTTCCCATTATTCTCATATAACTCTAAGAATTTTTCCTTATTAAGTATCTTCATATGTACAGGAATATCTAGTATTTCCGAATATACATCTCTCATGTTATAAAATTGATCTTTATAAACAACAAAAATGTCAATGTCTGATTCTTCCCAAAGATCCCCATTAACAATGCTTCCAAAAGCAAAAACCGCTAATACTTTCCTGTTAGTCTGAAGTGAATTAATAAGTTTTTCTGATGCTTTCTGATAATTAAGTATTGCTTTCAACATATTTTTATTCACCTTCTTTACTTAAATAATTATTATCCCTTTATCGTAAAACACATACATTATACAATATTTTCTGAGCATATTACAAATATACCCCGGGAAATATTCCGGGGTATATTAAAATAAACTCAATATATTATTTTTATATTTAAACTCTCAATACCATAAACTATACTTAAGATATGAAATTTTCATAGTTACCATACTGAATTTCTATTATTTAATCATTAAATTAATTGACTACTCATATATGTCAATTACAACATCTATTTTATAATATACTCTTCTGTTTTATTATAAACTTCATCATCGACTTCTACACACATGTACGTTCCATTATCTCTATAATCTTCTTCGAAAACTCTTCCATTTCTATGTAAAAATGATTGAATATCACCTTTTTCATATGGAATTAAATATTCAACTTTTCTATAATTATATGGAAGTTTTTCTTCAATAAATTCTAAAAATTCTTCAAGGTTAGTTCCAAATACTGCTGATACTTCAATTATTTTATTATTTCCTTCTAATGCTTCTTTTATCTTATTTATTTGCTCTTCAGAAGCTTTATCTATCTTGTTTAAAACTATAATAGTTTCTTTATCTATTGCTCCAAGTTCTGTAAGAACTTCATTTACTGCAATATATTGTTCAACAGCTGTATCACTTGATGTATCAATCACATGGCATAAAAGATCTGAAAAAATCACTTCTTCAAGTGTGGATTTAAAGGCTTCTACTAAATCATGAGGAAGTTTTCTTACAAATCCAACTGTATCTGTTAATGTTATTACTCCCTTGTTCTTTAATGTAATAGCTCTTGTTGTTGTATCCAATGTTGCAAAAAGCATATCTGCTTCAAATACTTTTTCTTTTGTTTTATTTTCCTTTTTAGCTGCAAGATTACATAATGCATTTCTAAGGGTAGACTTACCTGCATTTGTATATCCTACAAGTGATACTTTAGGAATATTTTCCTTATTTCTCTTTTCTCTTTGAATTTCCCTTGTCTTTTTAATCTTTTTAAGTTCAGCTCTTAAGTCATATATAGTTTCCATTATATGTCTTCTATCTGTTTCAAGTTTCTTTTCTCCAGGTCCTCTTGTACCAATACCTCCTCCAGTTCTTGATAATATAGTTCCAAGTCCCTGTAATCTACTTAATCTATATTTTAACTGGGCAAGTTCAACTTGAATCTTTGCTTCTTTTGTCTTTGCTCTAGTTGCAAATATTTCTAATATTAAAGTAGTTCTATCAATAACCTTTGCACCTATTGCGGCTTCTAAGTTTCTAACTTGAGATCCTGATAATTCATCATCAAAAATCACTACATTTGCTCTTTCAACCTGTCTCATGGATGCAATTTCTAGTACTTTACCTCTTCCTATATAAAATGCTGCATCTATTTTATTTCTGCTTTGAAAAACTGTATTTAAAACAGGTATATTACAAGCTTCTGTAAGTTCCTTTAATTCTTCAAGACTTTCTCTTGTATCAGAACCAACCAATATTGCTTTTTCTTCATTATCCTCTATTACATCATTTGTTTTTATTAAATTTTCTATAAACTTTATTTTATCTAATATATTTACAGACAGTATAGCCTCTAGTGACAGATTACTCTTTTCTTCATACTCTAATTTATTATTGTATAAAGTAAGCATTCCCAAGGAAAAATCTACTATGCTTCCATCTATAACTGCAACAGAAACGATTGCATCAAGTTTTAATTTTAAAAGTGCAGTAAGATCTAGAGCTGAAAGGTTACAATAACCATTTGGATGAGTATGAATTACTCTTACTCCTGCAAGTCTTTTTTCATCTATGTTTATAACTGGAACTTCTACTGATGTTGAATCTCCAATTGCAACAGCTGTAACATTTCCCTTTCTGTTTATTGCTACACTAACTTCTCTTTCAATTAAGCTTGAAATCCTAGAAATTATATTTAAAATTTCCAAATTACATACTTCATCTTTAAGAGTCTTTATTGAATGAATACTCTCTAATTCATCAATTAGAGATTTTTTAATACCTTCTATATTTCCATCTATCATAAAATCACCTCATATAAGCTATCTTGACAACTTTCATATAATTTTATACTATTAATTCATTAATTACAACTTAAATAAAATACACTCTTTAAGGTTGTACATGTGTTTTTTGTATAATCTTAAATTAATTTGGCATTTTTAGTTGAAATTTTTCCAACGATTTTTTTATGTAAATTTTTTGTCGCATATATTACTTTCAAAATAATATTTATTTTTTATTTCTTAAAATATATGCATTTTCTACAAAATTTTTTTCAACTATAAAATACTATATTTCAATAAATATGTACAAAATATAATATACATATTTTATATAGTTTAATCTATGTTTTTGTTGTAATAATAAATAGATACTTTAAGTATAAAAATATATATAATTATATTGTAAACATAAAAATAATAAAATAACAAATATTTTTAAAGGAGTTTTTAACAATATGGAAGATAAGAAACGTAATATTCTTTTTTCTGAAGATCAAATCAGTTCTAGAATTAAAGAATTAGGAGAAATTATAAACAGAGAATATAAAGGAAGAAATCTTTATGTTTTATCATTATTAAGAGGAAGCTTTGTTTATGCTGCTGACTTAGTAAGAGCTATTGACTTAAATGTAAAAGTTGGCTTTATGACAACATCAAGTTACGGACACAGTGAAACATCATCAGGAACTGTTAAAATAGTTAATGATATTCCTGATAATATTGAAGGATGGGACGTTCTTATTGTAGATGATATTGTTGACACTGGTATAACTATGGACTTTGTAGTAAACCATGTTAAAAATCTAAAACCTGCATCAGTTAAAACTTGTGTGCTTCTTGATAAACCATCTAGAAGAAAAGTAGAAATAAAACCTGATTACTGTTGTTTTGAAATTGAAGATGTATTTGTAGTTGGATATGGATTAAACTATGGTGACTTCTATAGAAACATCCCTTATGTATTTAACTGGGAAGCTTAATTCAGTTGACATTGGACAATTGACAATTCGTATTAAAATTTCTAAGAAATTTTTTATATTTTAATAAGTTAAGTTAATTCATACTTAAATAACTTAATATTATTGATTAATGTTATTTATAATCAATAATTAAAAATCCCCTATTAAGGGGATTTTTTGTTTTAATTGTCACTTGTCACTTGTCACTTGTGAATTATCAATTGTTCCAACTCCCAATGTCATGTTAGGAATTTTGCCAACAATTATTGTATCACTTACTGGAACCTGTGTTGTTACCGTAGTTTCTTGATCACTTAATGGTAATTTTAATCTTATTTGAGCTGTGATATTTAAATAGATTTTATGTCTTGTCTGATTTATACCTGCACTTTCAAAATTTGATTCATAGCTTGTTGTTATATTACTTATAGGTTCTATATGCATCTTTATATTAGGTCCTAACTTATAGAAAACACTTCTGCTTGTAACCCATCCTAACGGTACATCAATTGTATTATCCTTCATGTCTTCAAGTGCTGCATTACATTCATTAGACAATTTTGCTGCAATGTAATTCAGCTTTACAGTATCAGCCTGTATAAGATTTATGTTTCCCTCTTCATCTTTTTGAATTTTTATCATTTCATCATATTTAAAATCTTCATTTAATATCTCTAAGCTCTTTTCATTAATAATGTTTAATGTTTGTGTTTTCGCCATTATTTTGCTTATTTCTACCACTGATGGAAACACTCTTTTATCAAAAAACACTATTAATAAATTAAAAATAACAATTATACTTACGATAACTAAAATAAACTTAATATATCTGTAATTTTTACGTTTTGTATAGTACTCCATATGAACACCTTTATATCGAGTTAATGATTTACTCATACTATAAATATGCTATAATGGTATAAAATATTATTATATTTACAACCTTAAATTTTTAGGAGGATAAAATGGCAGTTAACAACTCAACAAAAACAAAAAGCACTCCTCATAGCAAAAAGAAGCCAAAACAAAGCAATAAAAAAAAGATCTTTAAGGGAATTTCTTTTGGTATTTTATTTTGCTTTTTAGCACTATTTGTTATGGCTGCAGGTTACGCTTTTGCTATTATAAAAACTACGCCACCTTTAGATGTTGATGCTGTGTTATCGTTAAATCAGCCTTCAAGCCTTTTTGATAATAATGGCGATTTTATGGATAATCTACATACAGATGAAGAACGTTATGTTATTGACTCTAGCGAAATGCCTGCAAATTTGAAGAATGCTTTTGTGTCTATTGAAGATGAAAGATTTTACAAACATAAAGGAATAGATATTCAAAGAATCGTCGGAGCAGCCTTATTGGATGTAAAGAAAATATTAACTGGTCAGAGGGGACTTCACGGTGCTTCTACACTTACACAACAGCTACTTAAAAATACTATTTTAACAAATGATGTTTCTATTGAAAGAAAAGTCAAGGAAATTTATTTAGCTCTTAATCTTGAAAAAAAATTGACAAAAGATCAAATTTTAACAGCATATTTAAATACAATACCACTGGGTGGTCAAGTTTATGGTGTTGAAGCTGCATCTCTTTTATATTTCAGTAAAAATACATCTGACTTATCATTGATTGAATGCGCTTACCTTGCTGGTATAACTCAAGCACCTACAACTTATAGTGCTTATAACGAAAATAATATAAAAGATCCTACACCATATATTAATAGAACTGTAACAGTTTTAACAATGATGAAAAAAAATAACTACATCAGTGAAGAAGAATGCAATAAAGCAATAGAAGAAGTAAAAAACGGAGGACTTGTATTTAAAAAGAGTAAGCAAGATTATACATTGAATTATGAATGGTTTGTATATCCTGCCGTTTCACAAGTAAAAGAAGATTTAAAGAAAAAATACAATTATACTGATGAAGAAGTTTCTAAACTAGTAGTAAATGGTGGTCTTAAAATCTATACAACAATGGATAGAAGTTTACAAGATTTCACACAGAAAACACTTGATAACTACAATAATTTAGGACTTGGAAATTCTGAAACTTATGACAGTAATGGTGTTCCTTTACTTCAAGCATCAGCTACAATTGTTGACTACAGAAAAGGTCAAGTTCTTGCTATGGTTGGTGGAAGAGGTAAACAACAGCCTCAATCTACAAATAGAGCATATAATGCTTTAAGACCTATAGGATCAACTACAAAACCATTAACTGTTTATGGCCCTGCTATAAACGAAGGTGTAATTACCGCTGCAACACCTATTGATGATGCACCACTTCCTGAAAACAAACTAGACGGTGGTAAAAACTATAATCCTTCAAACTCTGATTTTAGTTACCAAGGTCTTATGACTGCACGCGAAGCTTTAACTTACTCTAAAAATACTGCAGCTGTAATTGTTGAAGATATGCTTGGAACTAAAACAGGTATTGAATATGGAGAAAAATTAGGATTAAAATACAATGATAAATCAAAAAGTTCTATTGCCGCACTAGCTTTAGGACAATTCAACAATGATCCTAAAGATCCTGATGGAGGTAATACTTATAGATTAGCTGGTGCATTTGGTACTTTTGGTAATGAAGGTGAATATGTTAGACCTTTACTATACACAAAGGTTGTAGATGCAACTGGAAAAACAATTTTAGATAATGAAAATTTAGATAAAACAGATGTATTCTCACGTGAAACAGCATATATTATGTACGATATGCTCAAAGGACCAGTAACCTATTACTCAAGTACACCTGCTAAATGGGGTGAAATGCCTGTATCCGGAAAAACTGGTACTACATCAGATTCATGTGATTTATGGTTTGCTGGACTTACTCCTTATCTATCAGGATCAGTATGGCTTGGATATGACAATCCAACAAAACTTATAGGTGGATCAAGTGCTTGTGCAAAAATTTGGGGAACATTAATGGCAAAAGCTCATGAAGGTCGTTCTGTAAAAGAATTGGAACCACCACCTGGAATAGTAAAAGTAGCTGTATGTAAAGATTCAGGACTTTTACCTAGCACAGTATGTTCTCAAGATCCAAGAGGAAGCAGAGTTTACGAAGAATTATTTGAAGAAGGAACAGAACCAACAACTACATGCGATACACACGTAGTTACAAATATAAATAGATTGAATAATAAGCTGGCAACACCTGGTACCCCTTCTTTCTTAACACGAAAAGCTATATACATTAAAAAGAAGCATCCAAATTCAGCCACAGCAGATTATTATATGGTTCTTCCATCAAGTTATGATACAACTACTTCAGAAACCGAAGAACAATCAACTGAAACAGGTGAAAATAATAATTCTAATGTAAACCATGAAAGTACCAATAGTGATAACACTAATAATCACAATAATAATCAAAACGGACCTGTTGTAGATCCTACTCAAACGCCAGTAGATTCTCCAGGACCTCAAACAAACACTCATCCAATAATTACACCTATTCAATAAATAAACTCTGGGAATCTTCCCAGAGTTTTTTATTTAGTGTATAGATATACGAACTATAATAATATTACATAATTATTAATTCGCGCTTATATTATTCATGCCATTCTCTTATATGAATTTTCATAATTCACTTCTTTCAACTTTTGTATTTTTTAATAAATAACATGTGATTTTTACTGGTTTTTAATATGAAAATTTAATTTTATGAATTTTTATTTATATGTAACTTGCATTTTTATATTCTTTAGTATAAAATAATAGCAGTTACAATTTTCGTCATTTTATTTTAAAAATTTTATTATTAACTAGGGGGTTTTAAGCAATGTTCAATACTTTTATTGAAAAATTAAATACAATAATCAACGTATCTAATGATATCCTATGGACTTATGTATTAATAGCACCATTAATATTATTAGGTTTATACTTTACTTTTAAAACAAGATTTGTTCAATTTAGATATATAAAAGAAATGTTCAGACTTCTTACTGATGGTGCTACATCAAAAAAAGAAAAAGGATCAGTTTCATCATTCCAGGCCTTTTGTATTAGTACAGCATCAAGAGTTGGTACTGGTAATTTAGCTGGAATCGCAATTGCCATATCTGTTGGTGGACCTGGTGCAATCTTCTGGATGTGGTTAATCGCTCTTATTGGTTCTGCTTCAAGTTTTGTAGAATCTACACTTGCGCAGATATACAAACAGTCAGATGGAAATGGTGCCTATATAGGAGGACCTGCATACTACATGGAGAAAGCCCTTAACATGAAATGGATGGGAATAATTTTCTCCATATTAATTACAATATGTTTTGGTCTTGTATTCAATTCAGTTCAATCCAACACTATTTCACTTGCACTTAATGAAGCTTTCGGTGTTAACAGAATTCTTGTTGGTGCTATACTTACACTTTTAACTTTATCAATAATATTTGGTGGAATACATAGAATTGCAAAAGTTTCTGAAATAATAGTTCCTATTATGGCTAGTGCTTATATATTAGTAGCTCTTTTTGTTGTAATAACAAACATAAGTGAACTTCCTGCTATGTTTGCTTTAATATTTGAAAATGCTTTCGGTGTTAAGCAAGCTGTTGGTGGAGGAATCGGTGGCGCTCTTCTTATAGGAATAAAAAGAGGATTATTCTCAAATGAAGCTGGAATGGGTAGTGCTCCAAATGCTGCTGCTACAGCTAATGTATCTCATCCAGTTAAACAAGGATTAATTCAAACTTTAGGTGTATTTACTGATACAATAGTGATTTGTAGTTGTACTGCTTTTATAATCCTTCTTTCAGATGTTGATTTATCTGGTGGTCTTACTGGTATACAATTAACTCAAAACGCATTAAGTTCTCAAATAGGAAGCTTTGGAAGTATTTTCATTGCTATATGTGTATTACTTTTTGCATTCAGTTCAATTGTAGGTAATTATTATTATGGTGAAGCAAATATCGAATTTTTAACTAAGAAAAAAATATATCTTAATTTATATAGAATCTGTGTTGCTGTAATGGTATTATTTGGTGCAACAGTAAGTATGGATATCGTTTGGAATCTAGCTGATGTATTCATGGCATTAATGGCAATAACAAATCTAATTGCAATTGCACTTCTTGGTAAAATTGCATTTAAAGCTCTTGATGATTATAGAGCACAGAAAAAATCTGGAATAAAAGATCCTGTATTCAAAGCATCTTCAATTCCTGAATTAAAAAATGTTACTGAATGGAATTAATAAAAGCGTGGCCTTAGGCCACGCTTTTTAATTAACAGTTAAAACTTTACTTTCACCATTCTCTTTTATAACATTATATATTTCACCAGAATCAGCATTAACAAATATTTTAATTAACACTTGTGATTCATCGGAATTTTTAGCTTTTACACTAACTACATAACATACTTCTAACTGATTGTTTTTATTTTTTTCTGTTTTTGTATTTCCTGCATATACTAGCTCTGTTGTTTCTAAAAGTTCATAGGGTATATTATTTTCTATAAAATAATTATTTGCAATTGTCTCAGCTTCTTCTTGGCTTATATTTATTTTAGGTTCCATACATTTTTTTAACATTGTAGTATTAGAATAACCATCAATATAACCACTATCCCTATCAATATTTATTTTTATTTCATCAAAATACAATCGATATCCATTTTCTTTCTTTTTATATACAAAAGAATAATACGGCAAATCATCTTCATTTTTTGTATCTTCATAAATTAAATCGTTTCCACAGATTTCCATAAGATATCTTTCTGCTATTGTCTTAGCTTCACTCTCTGAAAGCTTACTAGAACTCATCTTCATATCTTTTTTAGCAAAACCAACCACATTGTTTTCCTTATCTAAATCTATGCCATAACTCTGAGTTACTATTGTTTTATTAACTAATTCATTTTGGCTATTTATAACCTTAAGCCTTTCATATTTTAAATTTGTTAATTTTTCTGTAGTATCTACTGCATTCATGGAATATAACTTAGACATAAACTGTTTTGATGCATTTATTTCTTTAGATGATTCTCCAAATAATTTATAAAATGCTACTCCAACAACTATAACAAGAAAAATTAGGATAATACTACTGTTGATTATAATCCTTTTACTCTTCATTAACTCCTCCTCTTTAACGTTAGTACATTTATATTAATTTTTTAATTACTATTACTATATGTTAAGCACACTAAATATATTATATCACAATATACTTAGTAAATACTGTTTATTTTTCCCTATGAAATATTGTAATCCTACATATTAAATACAAATTTTCTTTGATAATTTCAAAAAGATATTGATTTTTCTATTCAAAGTATATATAATATCATTGTTTGTTTAGTAATTTTAAACTTATTGTTTAGTAAAAGTGATTATTATAAAAATTGTTAGTGGGTGAATTTTATGCAAATAGGAGAAAAGATTCGTATTCTCCGAATGGAAAAACAACTGACTCAAGAGGAGCTTGCAAATAGATGTGAATTATCTAAGGGATTTATTTCTCAAGTTGAAAATGACTTAACTTCACCATCTATTGCTACATTAATAGATATTCTTGAAATCTTAGGAACTAATCTTCCAGATTTCTTTAGTGATACAAAAGAGGAAAAAGTAACATATACAAAAGATGATATGTTTGAAAAAGATGATGACGATTTAAAGTACTCCTTAATGTGGCTTATACCAAATGCTCAAAAAAATGAAATGGAGCCTATTATGATTACACTCAAACCTGGTGGACAATATATCGAAGAAGAGCCTCATGAAGGTGAAGAATTCGGATATGTTTTAGCTGGAACGATAATTCTTCATTTAGGAAAAAAGAAATATAAAGTCAAAAAAGGGGAAAGCTTTTATTATAAAGCAAAAGTAAATCATTTTATCGAAAATACTGGTAAATCTCCAGCTAAGGTAATATGGGTTAGTACTCCCCCATCATTTTAAACAATAGAAAGAGGTGTTTTTGTGAGCCAAAACATTATAGAATTAAAAAATATCAGCAAAACTTATGGTGATAATACAGTATTAAATAATTTATCTTTAAATATTAAGAAAAATGAATTTTTAACTCTTTTAGGACCAAGTGGATGTGGTAAGACTACTACATTAAAAATAATAGCTGGTTTTGAGAGCGCTGATTCTGGTGAATTAATGTTTAAAAATGAAGATATTTCATCATTACCACCATATAAAAGACAGGTAAATACTGTGTTCCAAAAATATGCTTTATTTCCACATATGAATATTTTTGATAATATAGCATTCGGTTTGAAATTAAAAAAATTACCTAAAGATCAAATCGAAGCTGAAGTAAAAAAAATGCTACATCTCGTTGCCTTAGATGGTTTTGAAAAAAGAAAAGTAGAGTCTTTAAGTGGAGGACAACAACAAAGAGTTGCTATTGCAAGAGCTCTTGTAAATAAACCCGAAATATTACTTCTTGATGAGCCTTTAGGTGCACTTGACTTAAAGCTTAGAAAAGAAATGCAGATAGAATTAAAGAAAATTCAAAAAGAAGTTGGTATAACTTTCGTATTTGTAACACATGATCAAGAGGAAGCTCTTACAATGTCAGATACAATTATAGTAATGAATAAAGGTATAATTCAACAGATGGGAACACCTGAAGATATATATAACGAACCTGCCAATGCTTTTGTGGCTGATTTTATAGGTGAAAGTAATTTACTTAATGGCTTAATGATAAAAGACTTTGAAGTTGAATTCTGCAACAAAAAATTTGAATGTGTTGATAAAGGTTTTGAAATCAATGAACCTGTTGATATTGTTATAAGACCTGAAGACATTAAAATGGTTAATGCAGAAAACAGCATGCTTAAAGGACATGTTACTTCCGTAGTATTTAAAGGTGTCCATTACGAAATGACTGTTGTAAGTGATGATTATGAATTTATACTTCACAACACAAAATCTGCTGAAGTAGGATCTACTATAGGGTTAGATATTTATCCTGAAGACATACATATTATGAAAAAGAGTGATAAAAATGGCTAAGAAAAAAACGTCCTTAGCGGCGTATCCTTATTTTGCTTGGAGTGCGCTATTTATCGTAATTCCATTATTAATAGTTTTATTTTTTAGCTTTACGGTACAAACTGATTCAGGCTATTCTTTTTCATTAGAAAACTATAGCAGACTTATTTCATCGCAATATTTTAATATATTTTTAAGATCAATATGGCTTGCACTTATTTCAACAATATTATGCCTTATTGTTGGTTATCCAGTTGCGTATATAATTTCACAAATGAAAGTAAGTAGACGTAATTTTATGATTATGCTATTCATTCTTCCAATGTGGATGAACTTTCTTCTTAGAACTTACGCATGGATGCCTATTTTAGGTAAAACAGGTATAGTTAATAATATTTTAAGTAAAGTTGGAATTGGTCCCATTTCATTCTTATACAATGATGGTGCTGTGCTTCTTGGTATGGTATATAACTTTCTGCCTTTTATGGTACTTCCGTTATATACTATTTTAATAAAAATGGATCAGGATTTAATAAATGCAGCAGCTGACTTAGGTGCAAATAGATTTAAAATATTTTTAAAAGTAATCCTACCATTAAGCATTCCTGGAATCTTTTCAGGTATAACAATGGTGTTTATGCCTGCTGTTTCTACTTTCGTAATTTCAAGGCTTCTTGGTGGCGGTCAATTTATGCTTCTTGGTAACCTTATAGAACAGCAATATACCACAATGGGGGATTGGAATTTTGGTTCCGCTATTTCAATCTTTATGATGATAATCATACTTATATTTATGGCTTTAACGTCTAAATTTGACAGCGGTTCAGATAAAGAAGGAGGTACACAGCTATGGTAAGCAGATTAGAAAACTTTATAAAAAGATTTTATTTGTTTATTATCTTTTTATTCTTGTACACTCCTATCATCACCCTTATGGTTTTTTCTTTCAATAATTCTAAAACCATGGGAAAATGGTCTGGATTCACCCTAAAATGGTATGAACAGCTTTTTAGTAACCAAAGACTAATGTCTGCACTATATTACACTATATTAATTGCTTTATTAGCATCAGTAATTGCAACTATTGTTGGAACTATAAGTGCTATAGCAATTTCGCAAATGAAAGGTAAATTAAAAGCTTTAATTTTAAATATAAACTATCTTCCAGTACTTAATCCAGATATAGTTACAGGAATTGCACTTATGAGTTTATTTATATTCCTAAACTTCAACTTTGGTTTTACAACTATGCTTTTAGCTCATATTACATTTGATATTCCTTATGTAATATTATCAGTTCTTCCAAAGATGCGTCAGCTTCCTGAAAATACTTTAGATGCTGCTGCCGATTTAGGTGCTACTCCACTTTATACATTATGGAAGGTTATTATCCCTCAGATAAAGCCAGGAATCTTTTCAGGATTCCTTATGGCATTCACTATGTCTATAGATGATTTTGTAGTTAGTTTCTTTACTACAGGTCCAGGAGTTACTAATCTTTCAATTGAAATTTATTCTATGGCAAGACGTGGTATAAAGCCTGAAATTAATGCACTTTCAACTTTAATGTTCTTAACAGTACTTGCATTACTGTTGATTGTGAATAGAAAACAAAATTCAGATAAAACTAATTAATAATAAATAATAGCCCATTTAAAACTTTAAATGGGCTATAAATAAGTATTTCGAGGTGATAATATTGATAAAATTAAAACGTTTATGTGCATTAGCATTAACATCTTTACTAAGTGTAACTTTATTTACTGGGTGCGGAAATTCTAATGTTGGTGTAAATGGAACAATCTATTTTTATAACTGTGGCGACTATATAGATGAAGACTTAATATACGAATTCCAAAGAGAAACTGGAATAAAAGTAGACTATTCTACCTATGATACAAATGAAATAATGTATCAAAAATTAAAGAGTTCTCCGGGAAGTTATGACTTAGTAATTCCATCAGATTATATGATTGAAAAGATGATTCAAGAAAATATGGTAGAAAAAATTGATTTTAACAATATTCCAAACTACGAGTATATTGGTGATCAATATAAAAACCTTGCTTATGATCCTACAAATGAATATTCAGTTCCATATATGTGGGGAACTATAGGTATTGTGTACAATCCTGACATTGTGACAGAACCAGTTAACAGCTGGGATATACTTTGGGATACAAAATATAACAATAAACAATTAATAATGTTTGATTCTATGAGAGATACTCTTGCTATAGGATTGAAAAAACTTGGTTATTCTATAAACAGTACAAATCCTGATGAAATAGCTGCTGCTACAGATGAGCTAATAAAACAAAAGAAGACTATGGACCCTCTTTACTATGTAGATGAAGTAAAAGATAAAATGATAAACGAGGAAGCTGCTATAGCACCTGTATGGTCTGGAGATGCAACGTACATAATCTCACAAAATCCAAAATTAAAATTTATAGTTCCTGACGAAGGCTCTAATAAATGGTTTGATGCTATGGTTATACCAAAAGGTTCAAAAAATAAAGAAAATGCTGAAAAACTTATAGATTTCTTATGTAAACCTGAAAATGCACTTCAAAATGTAGAATATATTCAATTTTCTACCCCTAATACTGGAGCTTATGAACTACTAGAAGATTCTATAAAGGATGATCCTGGTGCATACCCTTCTAAAGAAGTATTAGATAAATGTGAGGTTTTTGTAGATTTAGGTGACTCATTAAAACTTTATGATGATGCTTGGATGAACATAAAAACTGCAAGCTAATTTTTAAGACACAAAAAAATTCCGTTAATAAACATTTTAACGGAATTTTATTTTTCTTTTTTACTTAATATTAGTTCAGTAATTGATACCTAAATTATATTCTTAATCATCAACCTCTGGAAACCACAAAGCAATTTCTTCTTTTGCACTTTCTGACGTATCTGATGCGTGAACACAATTTTCTGTTTTACTTCTAGCATATCTAAATCTAATTGTTCCTGCAGATGCTTCATCAGGACTTGTTGCTCCATTAATCTGACGAATTCTCTTTACTGCATCTTCCCCTTCAAGGATTATTGCTACCAATGGACTTCTTGTTATAAATGTTATTAGTTCTTCATAAAAGGGTTTCCCTTTATGCTGACAATAATGCTTTTCTGCAATTTCTCTTGTAGTCTGCATAAGTTTCAAGTGTATTACCTTCAAGCCATTATCTTCATAAACACTTATGATATTGCCTATAATATTCCTTTCAACTCCATCTGGTTTGATTAATACCATACTTCTCTCAACCATAATATTGCCCTCCATTTACGCTAATTTCACCTTTTAATATTTTTCCCTATCATATTAATATTATACTTAATTTTCAGAAAATTATAAATACTTATATATTTATATTCTACTATTAATTTATTATGATATAATTCTAGTATAATCAACAGTCTATAAGAAACTACATATATTTTTGCCTATATATAATAAACAATGGAGGAACTATTTATGATAAGGTATTCGATTTTAGTAGATGGAAGAGTTCAAGGTGTTGGGTTCAGGTTCTTCACACAACTAACTGCTACAAATCTAAATCTAACTGGCTGGTGTAAAAATTTATATGATGGAAAAGTTCAGATAGAAATTCAAGGTTCAGAAGATACTTTAAACAAATTTATATCTTTACTTAAAAAGGGAAATAATTTTTCAAGAATTGATGAAATCATTGTTGATAAAATTCCTATTATAGAAACTGAAAAAAAGTATTCTGTTAAATATTAAATCTCAACTCCCTATATCTATTGAGTCCACACCTTTACTCATTATTCTATAATTATACTTTTCTATGTACTAAAAAAGCAGCTCTAAAAAGAACTGCTTTTCATTAATTGTATGTGTATATATATTAACTTTCTAAGCTAAATTTTTTTCTGTATTAATTTCCTTTTCTTCTTTTAAAGTTGCAAAATACTCTTCTGTTTCCTTTATTACAACTTTTCTAAGTCCTATAAGACCTACAAGGTTAGGGAATGCCATACATCCATTAACTATATCTGCTATTATGAATATTAATTCTAATGGTAGGAATGGACCTATTGCTACAAGCACTATATATATTATTCTATATGGCATAATAGCTTTAACTCCAAATAAATACTGAGTACATCTTTCACCATAATAATTCCATCCAAGAATTGTAGTAAATGCAAAGAATACTAACCCTATATTTACTATATATTTACCAACTGTTCCTATAGAATTTGTAAATGCTGCAGTTGTAACTTGTGCTCCTGCAAGCGCAGATCCAGCTGTAAATATACCTGTTTCTCCACTTGTTATTACTATTGCAAGACCTGTCATTGTACAAATTATTATTGTGTCAAAGAAAGTACCTGTCATAGATATAAGACCTTGTCTTACTGCTGAATTTGTCTTAGCGGCAGCCGCTGCTATTGGTGCACTTCCAAGACCTGATTCATTTGAAAATACTCCTCTACCTACACCTCTTTGAATAGCCATACCAACAGTAATTCCTAGAACTCCACCACCAACTGCACTTGGATTAAATGCACTTGTTATAATTAATGATAAGGCTGGTATTATTGATCTATAATTGCATATTAATACAACTACCGCAGCAAGAATATATGCACCTGCCATAAATGGTACAACAGTTTCTGAAACCTTTGAAATTCTCTTTATTCCACCTAAAGTTACCATTGCAACTAATGCTGTAACTATAACTGCTGTAACTATTAATGGTACATTAAATGTTGCTGCTGCTGCTGCAATTGAATTAACTTGACCAAATGTACCAATTCCAAAGAATGCAACTCCAATTCCAAAGAGTGCAAATAATTTAGCAAGCCATTTCATACCTAATCCATTTTGGATGTAGTACATTGGTCCTCCTGCCATCTGACCATTTTCATCTTTTTCTCTATACTTTATTGCAAGAACTCCTTCTGCATATTTAGTTGCCATACCAAAAAATGCTGCAAGCCACATCCATAGTAATGCACCAGGACCTCCTGCTGTTATTGCTGTTGCTACTCCAACTATATTACCTGTACCAATAGTTGCTGATAATGCTGTACATAAAGCACCAAAACTAGATACATCTCCATGAGCTTGATCATTTGTCTTTTCCTCATCTTTACCAAATACATATTTTAATGCCAATGGTAATTTGAAAATTTGTAATAATTTTAGACGAAGTGTAAGGTAGATACCTGTTCCTACTAAAAGTATTAGTAAAGGTGGCCCCCATATAATATCGTCGATTTTTTGGAATATTTCCTGCACCATAGTGCTTCCTGATAATAAATTTGATAATAACATAAAAAAAATCCCCCTAATATAATGATTTCGGAGGAGATAAGACTTTTTCAGTTGGTAGTTGAAATTAGATAATTGAAAGTTATTTTTTTAGTATCTTAATTTTAGATACTACTAATATATTCAAATTCTTTAATTTTATAATTGAATCTGAAATATATTTTTCAGAAATCACATAATGATTTCTTCTTAAACTGTCAATCGTCAATTCTCAATTGTCAACTGCATATCTGTCTTTTCCCCTGTCCTTTTACCTGAGAGTTTCAATTGTACACGTATTGTATACAACCTTGCTCCTTCGGTGCTTATTAAATAAGTCTCTCCAGAGGCTCGTCCAATGGCGGTCCTAATACCTGAAAGATTTCCCTCTTCGGTGTATCATTTAATATTAAGAATATAAAATGATATCTCTCCCACCATCTTCATCCGAACGTTGTTTATATATTTATTTTATGTATTAGATTATATAAATAATTAATGTTTTTTGCAACAAAATTTAAAATTTTTAGCATATTATCAAATTACTTGTTTTCTATATCGTTTTCAATTATTATCTTTTCTTTTATATTTATGATGATTTTTGTTTAACTTTACTTTTTATGTCAAAAAAACTTCTGTATATTTTAAAATACACAGAAGTTTTTACCCTCATTCTCATCTCTTTAAAAATACCATTAAGTTGAAATTACCCTTACAATTATTAAACTAATCTCTCAATTTCCTTTAATTTACTGTATACATTCAAAGTCTTATATTTAAGATTATATACACTTTTACAATACTCTATAAAATTATATTGATTTAATTCACAATACTTATCTTCAATTTTCTTTTCTAAATAATTTACATATTCAATAAAACTTTTATCAGCTTCCCAAAAGCCATCTATACTGTCGGATAATAAGTATGATACTTCACTTAAGCTATATTCTCTTTGAAATTTCTTATTATTATCTAGCACAGAAATGTCATTGTCATCATCAATTATGATTGATTTATAAAATTTCTCCCCTAAAAATTCAGCATCTTTTAATAATTCATTTATTATATTATATGCTGAACCGGCTAATTCTTCTTTTGTAAAAATTCTGTCCATCACTACTCCCCCATTACCGCAATTCATATTTTAAGTTATCGACCAATTTAATTATATAATATTAAATTTAGAAGTTTTGTCGAATTGTATGTTGTTTCCAATCAGTATATATATCCATTAATGATATATTTATGTCTATTTTAGAATACTTTTCAATGTTTTAAATTTATTTTTATTATTATATTATAATCTTCTCTAAAATACATAGATTTTTAATATATTTTGATTAATTTACATATTTTGCTATAATATTAATTATATACGTTAAGATATATTTTAAAGGGGGTGATATTATATACAACATACTTTTAAAAATTCAAATAGATATTATTACATAAATGATTTTTTTATAAACTCATTTTCATCAATGAAATCTATTTTTTGTCCCATTAATTTGAGATCTACTGCTTTTCTCATCTTAGTACTCATTTCATTTCTTTTTAACTCATGTATATCCTTAATATTAGAAACTAATATGGTAGTTTTTTTAGTTACAGAGCTCCCACTTGCGCCACCAAGTCTTCTTACAAGTCTTATAGCTTCATCTCGTGTCATAGATGATAATCTACCTGTAAATACAACAGTATCACCCTTAAATACATCATAATTTAGATTTCCTAATGAATTTGAATTATTGCATGAAGATACTCTAGACGATTTTCTGAAAATTCTTCCTTTTGCTGATGATGGTTTATATCCTTCTTCATTAACATTTCCAATAGTTACTCCAACACACCTACATATTTCATCTATATCCTCATTCCCAAGCTCTTTTGAAATATTAATAAGGATATTACTACATGCAAGTGCATCAGCTAAAGCATCATGATGATCAAATTCATATCCTAAGAATCTATTTACAGTATTTAATTTAGAATTTTCTATTTGAGGATAAAAATTCTTTGAAAGCTTCATTGTACATATATACTTAAAAGATACTGGTTCTATATTATATAATTCCATAGTTCTTCTTAATACAGATATATCAAATGATGCATTATGTGCAATTACAAATCCATTATCAAAGTATCCTTTAATCCTTTTCCATATTTCATTAAATTCTGGTTCATTTTCTACCATTCCAGGTCGTATACCGTGTATCCCTATATTTATAGGCATAAATCTCATTTCTTTAGGTTTTATTAGATAATGTATCTTTTCAACAACTTCACTATTTTTGACAACTACAATACCTATAGAACAAGGGCTGCTCCTTTTTTCATTTGCAGTTTCAAAATCTATAGCTATATAATCCATATATTTTCTCCCGATCTTTTTTTATCCTTGATTTGATCCTTTACTATCAATTCTCACTTGTTGATTTTCAACACTTTAACTCTGTTGAATTCAATATATTCAAACATTACAATTTCATATACATAAATAAAATCAGACTATGCACAATAGTTTACCTAATTATGCACAGTCTGATAATAAAAGCTATTTTTGTTAATATTTTCACATTATTAACAAAATTAATTTTTAAAATATGCTACTAATTCAGCCATTGATTGGTTGAATTCTTCCATAGATGAGTTTTTAAATACTCTTAATTCAGGAATACCAACTGGTTTTTCAAAGTTACATCCTGATATGTATTCATCCCAGTTTTCTAACTTCCATGTATCTCTATCTGAGTTACGTTCAATCATTCTTTGATGACAAACTTCTTTATCTGTTTCAACCCAGATAACAACTAATTCACAGTCGTTTTCTTTAAGCTTATTTCTAAATTTATCCATATATTCAAGATTTCTTATTTCTCTTGTAAATGGAGCATTAATCAATACTGTATCACAGTAATCTAAAGCTTCTAATGCTAAGTCAATTACAACTTCATATTCAGTATTTCTGATGTTTTCTTCAAAGAAATCTGAACTTCTATTGTTTTCTTCTCCTGCAACTTTGAATACTTGATTAGATAACCCTATTAGCGTATCTTTATCTAAGTAAACAATAGGTTTAAGAGCTTTTGATATCTCTTTAGAAATAAATGTTTTTCCACATGCTGGTGGTGATGTTACTAATATTAATCTTCTCATATTTCTGCACACTCTCCGTCCAATATTAATATTGTTTGGTTAAAAATTAAAAATATAGTAGAACCTATTTATTAGCTAATAGATTCTACTTATTTTTTGATTAATAAATTATGTTATATTTACTACTTAAGAAATAGAAATATACCTGAGTCAATATTCATTGTCCCACTTGTTGTATTATATCATTTTTTGTCATAATGTAAATAGTTTTTTATCTATTTAGTAATTTATCTATTATTTTTTGTACCATCTTAACAAATTTATTAGTTTGAATAGTTTTTATTGTATATCCTTTTATTAAATTTATGTAAAATACATAATATCATGATATAATATATTCCATCATTGAATACAAGGGGTGATTGTTATTACTATTGAACAAATTCAATATTTTCTAGCTGTAAAAAAATACAATGGATTTTCTCCTGCAGCTCATGAGTTATGTATATCACAGTCTTCGTTATCAAAACAGATAAAATCTCTTGAAACTGAACTAGATACTATATTGTTTGATAGAACCTCAAGAATTACAAAACTCACTTGTGCTGGTGAAGATTTTTATGTATATGCATTAAAATTTTTAGATGATTACAATAAAATTATTCAAGGAATGAAAAAGCATTCTATTTCAAAGAAAACAACATTAAACCTAGGAACAATAGCAGTTATATCACAATACGGTTTAGCATCTGTCCTAGCTTCTTTCAAAAGTAAATATCCTAACATCGATATAAATATTTTTGAAGAAGAAAATGAAGCCGTTTTAAGCATGCTTAAGAATTCTGAAATTGATCTTGCTATTGTAAGAGATTTTAATTTAGAAAAAAAATTATTCAATATAACACATATAGCTGATGATGAATTAGTTGTTGTAACTTCTAATGATCATCCATTTACAAAGAAAAAATATATTTCTTTTGGAGATTTAAAACACGAAGATCTTATAATTTGTTCTAAATCTGGTGTTTATGATATATGTCTAGATGAATGTTCTAAATTAGGTTTTACTCCAAATGTTATATACAACATCAATAAGATTGAAACCATATTAGGTCTTGTTTCAGAAGGGCTTGGTATAACTTTAATTGTAAATAATGTTTTAAAGCCCTTTAGCAGTCATAATATAGCTGTTCATCCTCTGAAAGACCCCATAAATTCAAATCTGGCACTTGTTTCTAATATCAATACCAGTAGACGTAAAGAAATTAACGCATTCAGAGAATTTTTACTTAAAAATTCCCAAAAATAAAGCTGAGTATATCTCTAAACGCTTCCTGTTATATAAGAAAAATTTAGATGATATACTCAAATTTAAAATTACTCTTTATTATTTATACTCATAATTTCTTTATACAAACCATATGATGCTTGTATATTATATAAATATACAAGGAAAACATCTAAAATATATGGAGAATAGCTTATTTTTAGTAATTCCTTTGCAAATGCCATTCCTGCTATTTCTCCCAGACAGACTATATTAGAGTCATTTTTTATAGGACCTATCTTCCACAATCTAATTTTTTCAGTTCTTGTAAATATGTCATCATCATTTTCCTCAATGAAATGAAATATTTCATGTGCTAATAATAACTCTTCAATATTTATATCTGAAAACAATCCCGCTAAATTTTTGCTTGTTATTAACGCCTCTGCCTTGTTAATACTATCCTTAAATACTGTAACTTTATTAGGTTCAACAAACTGTGCAAATATTATGTGTCCTCCACCATTAGGTCTATCTGGATAATCTACCTCAAGCCCTATTTCTTTAGCTATATCGTATGTATTCATATGACTAAATTTTTCTCTTATTTTCTTAGCATATTTTTTACCACATTCATTTGCTTTATTAATTAAAATTAATTTATCATCTTCACTAAATTTTCCTTTTAGTGGTTCACGTCTGAAAGCATAATATCCCCACTTTTCATCATCAATCATGACTAAATTTTTTAGCATTTCTTGTATCTCTGGAATATATGTATCAGTTGTTCTAGCATCTATACTCTTACTTCTCATTGCATTTACAAATTTATTTGCAAAATTTTCGTTAGATTTCATTTTTTGCTCCTATAATTAAAATTTCTTCTTTTGGGTCTGCCATTTGTACACTTACATCCATAATCATAAGCATTTGTTCAAAATCACTTCCTGATGCAAAATCCATAACTCTTGGCCCTATACACAGATAAAAGTCTGGTCTTAAAACACTATCTGATTTATATACTGTAAGTTCTTCCCAAATACTCTTTACCGCATCTTTATAAGCCTCTGCTTTCATTTTAAATGCTGATCCCGAATTTCTCTGAACTTTTATAAATCCCTTTTTATCAACAATCCTTATTTGATTCTTATTTTTATATTCTCCACCAAAAACATAAAAATACTTATTCTTTTCTATAAGACAAACTTCTTCTTTAGAAATACCCATATCTTCACTGGCTAGTTCTTTTGCTTCAAATTCACTACATTCTTTTAATAGATCAGTAGATTTAACTTCTGTAGAGCCTGTTGCTATTGCAATAAGCCTAGATGTATTAGAATCAATTTCAATATGTACATCAATTGTATCTGGTGAAGCTCCACTCTCTATTGCCTTATTTATTACTTCAGCCCTTATATTTCTTATATCTTGTGGTGTAGGATTTGGAACTACTCTTTCTACAACGTCCCTAACCATAGCAAGTGCTACACCAATAGAAGAAATTACTTCTGCATTGTCAGGTATGCTATATTTTATGTTCATTTTAGAAGCACAATACTTAATAAGAGATGAAGCACCTCCTCCAACACCTATAAGTGAAATCTGGCTATTATCAAGCTTATATTTATCTATTAAATCCAATATAACTGGCTGTATCTTCTCAAAAGATTTTCTAAGTATCAGTTCGGCCACTTCTTCAACTGTTTTTCCAAGATAGTCTGCTAATGGTTTCATTGCCTTCCTTGCTGATTCTACATTTCCGTATGAAAAATCCTCTGAAGTAATCAAACCAAGTACATTAGCTGCACAACTATTTGTAATTGTAATTCTCTTTCCGCTCTTTAATCTTATTGCAACATAATCCTCAGGATCACCATCTTTAGGTGCAAAGAATTCTAACGTGGGTTCAATTATTTCTTCTTCAGGAGTAAATACTGCATAATCCATTCCTGCAATATGAGCACTTCTTGGACCTACATCAATTATTTTTTCTGAATCCGCACGTATCATGCTTCCTCCAGCAACACCTAAAACCTGAACATCTAAAGAACTTACATATGTTTTATGTCCATCTACTATAGAATAATCTATTGCTGGTCTTCCATTCTTAATTACACCTATATTAGTTGATGTACCTCCAACTTCAAAATAAATCCCGTTAGATACTCTTAAATACATTAGTGATCCCATGACACTTGCAGCTGGACCTGAAAGCATAGTAAGTATAGGTCTTTTTTTCATTTCACTAATATCCATTGCACCACCATCACCACGCATTATCATAAGAGGTACATTAACCCCTGCACTGCGCACTGATTTTTCAGTACTATTTGATGTATCAAGCATTTTAGGAAGTATACTGGCATTTATTGCTGCTGTTTTTGTTCTTCTTGTAAGTCCATACAATTTTGTAATATCTGATGCAATGGTTATAGGCATCCCCATTTCTTCTGCAACCTTTGCAACTCTAACTTCTTCTGTCATATCATCAACACCAAAAGCCATTGATACAACAAGAACTTCTACTCCTAAAGTTTTAAGTTCATTTATTTTATCAATTATATTTTCTTTTGTTAAATCTTTCTTTTTAATTATTGTATTTGATATCTTTATTATTCTTCCGGTCCCCAAATTTATATCTTTAAGTGCAACCTGTTTTTTTGCTAGATATCCTTCAATACCTCTTCCTACAATTCCTATTACCCCAACATGAGCTACATCACCTTCAAGTAATGCATTGGTAGCCTGAGTAGTGCTATGTGCTACAAACACCACCTCTTTCGCATCTATATTATTTTCTTCTAAACAATTTTTAAAAGCCTTTACCACTCCCGCTGCAACTCCAAATTTATCATCATGTGTTGTTTTAACTGATGATTTTCCTATAATTTTATGTGTATCATTATCAATTGCTACAGCTTTTGTGTGAGTGCCTCCAACATCTATTCCAACCCTGACATTATTATTTTTTTTCATATAATAAATACCTCTTCTTATCATATAATGCTAAATGTATACTCCCCAATAATGAACCTATTATACTTTTATAAAAACTTATGACATTATTAACAACCATTATTGTTTTTTATTTATATTGATTTTATCATAATTAAAGCCAAAAGTTTTATTTTATGACCTGAAAACAAAGAAATCCGCCCTACAAATATGTAAAGCGGAACTTTATTAAAACTACATACCAAACATTATGTAAGTAATCAAGCTTAATATAGCGCAGATTAACCAACCTGCTGGTATACTTAATTTTAAGAAATCTTTTGTATCAACCTTAGTATATCCAAGTCCCCAAACAATCCAAGATTGTGTTATACAGCTTGAAATGTTCATTGTTACTGTTGGAGCATACATTAATGGGAATAATAATGGAGTTCCGAATCCAACACTCTTTAATATACCAAGTGTGGCAGCTCCGCATCCTGCTAATGTAAATGGTCCTCTAAACATACCTAAAGGTGCAAGTACTGCAAATGCAACACAAATTACTAATGTATTGTTTGGAATTAATCCACCTAATACCGCATTAAAGTAAGGTACACATAATTCTGCCGCTTTATTAAACATAGGAATCATTAACATAAATCCAACTAATGGAGCAGTATCTATAGCACCATCATAGAACGTCTTATTAAATACTTCTGAAGCTGCCTTATATGATGTTAATTTTCCACAAACAGCTAAAGCAAAGAAGCTTGCTACTAAGAATCCAACTATAACTGGTACATTAAATCCAATAGCTAATACAACTGGTATAAATGGTGTAAGTAAAGCTATTACTGGAGCTGCTTTTACTTCTTCAGTCTGAGGAGCTTGTGCTGCCCATGCATGAACTCTTTTTTGCTTTTTCATTAATATTGCTGGTATTAATATTGCAACTATCAATTGAACAGCTAAAGCAGCAAATCCCCATTTTAAGTATCCACCATTATAGAAATAAGTCTGTTCTCCATTTGCACCTAAATAGAATGCTTGATATTGATTAAATATAACAGGGTTTATGTATAAACCAGCACCTATTGATAATAAAAATGATACTGTAGCTAATAATTTAGGTATCCCTAAAGATAATAATATTGGAAGTACAATTACTCCAATAGCAACAACTGCACCAGCACCAAACATACTTGAGAATACTGCTGTAGTAACAACTGCTAAAAGTGTAGATGTAACTATTGGCTTATCTCCGCCAAGTTCAACTGTCTTACGAATTATTGTAGCAGCAATTCCTGTTTCTAACATGATTCTACCGAACCAAGCACCAAATATGAAGTTTATAAGTACTCCACCCCATCCTTCAGGACCACCTTGGAATACCTTCTTAAGAGCATCTACAATACTCATATTAACAATGTCACTATTTTGTGCTATAAAATCTGGATTTGTAACTAAAGCATTACCTATAAGGGGTAATACAGTCCATATAATAGCCATAATTAGTATACCAGTCATAAGATTTCCACCTTTAACTGCATAAGCAACTAATCCAGCGAATGATACTAATAATAAAATTCCGATAATAAATTCAACACTCATTCTAGTTCTCCTTAATAAAATTATTCAATACTTCGTTAATTAATTAATTAACAATCTTATATAAAATTTTAATAATAACATGCTGATACTAAATTTAATAAATATAAATGAGTAATATGCTTGAGCATCAGCAATGTTATATGACTAAATATTAATTATATCTTTTTCTATATTCTTCTAAAATCTCATCCATTACCTTAATAACGTGAGCTGCACTTTCTAAGTCTGCTGGAGACTTTTCTTTTCCTATTAATTCATTAACTATTGTTTGAATATAAGGTTGAGCAACATGTTCTGGTTCTTGATAGTCTATAACTTCTTCAATACCATCAACTATAACCTTTATAGGACCATAGAATAAACCAGTAGTACTTATTCTACCCTTATCTCCTACTATTAACATTTCTTCTTCATCGTGGTCAGCAACGTAACACCATATTCCATTACCCATTACTCCACTTTCAGTTTTGAAAATAGCATTTACTGTATCTTCTACATCATAGTATCCACCATAGTTTTCAGCCATACCACTTACATTTTCAATCTTACCAAATAAATATTCAACGATATCTAATACGTGAGCAACCATATCAACGAACTTTCCGCCGCCAGCTGCTTCTGGTTTTAATCTCCAAGGTAAGTTTTCTCTATCTAAATCGATATCTTCAACCTTCATAAACTGTCTTAAGTGAACAAAGTTTATTTTTCCTAGCTTTCCACTTTCAATTATTTCTTTAATCTTCATGTACTTAGCCATACCTCTTCTGTAGAATGCTACATATATAGGTAAGTTAACTTCTTGTGACTTCTTAATCATTTCTTCACATTCTTCATATGTAAGAGCCATTGGCTTTTCTGTATAAGGAATCTTTCCAGCTTCTAAACACTTCATTGAGTAATCTTTGTGAAACTTCGGTGGTGTTGGAAGATATACTGCATTGATTTCTGGATCAGCAAGCATTTCTTCTACAGTCTTATAAACAACTGGAACTCCATGTCTTTTAGCATAATCACAAGCTCTATCATAATCTAAATCAAAAACTGCCTTTAATTCTGAGTTTTCAGATTTATATAAACCTGGACCACTTTTCTTTTCAGTTACAACACCGCATCCAACCATGCCCCATACGACTTTATCAAACTTTTTCATTTTATATTCTCCTCTAAATCATCATTTTCATTAAAATCATAAAAATAATATTATAATGTCGATACTTTAACCTTAATAACTATTTTTCTAATTACCATAGATTCGTCTTTCATTATTGCAGGAATGTGAACATCATGTGGATAGAATACAGCATATGAGCCTTCTTCCATTTCTAGATGAGTTTCTCTTGCATTTTCATTATTCTTATAGAAAATAAGATCCCTTGTTTCTAAAAGATTTTCATCAACTTCATTGTCTCCCATATCTGGGTAACATCCTATTAATTCTTTTCCTTTTGCAAGGAATTGAACATCAATATAAGTTTCATGAACTTCTGGACGTAAATTACATCTTTCAGTTGTTTCTACATCTAAAACCTGTAATATCATATTATCTCCATCCAATTCATATCTTCCTGGAACTGCATTCACTAAATCATTTTCTTTTAGATACTGAATAGCTTTTTGAATAGCTTTTGGATAACTTGATATATTTTCATTTGATTTTATATTACCAAAGATCATCTTAATCCCTCCCCTTAATATCTATTTTTTAAATTTCAAAATTTAATTTGTTATTTTTTCTACAAATTTCAGCAAATCAATTCAAATTCAAACTTACTACATATGATATATTACAAAGTTTTTAAATCTTGTTCAATTCATTTTAAGAATCAAACTATTCCATAATGGAATAGTTATTGTATTTTGGTTATATTACCTATACTTATTTGCTTATAAATAATCTCTTTTATATTTTTTATAACAGTGATTACTTAACATAAAAAATGCTTATATATAAAAATTCTCAAACTTTTATATATAAGCATTTCCTTAATCTATAAACTATAAATATATTTAATAATACTTATTAAATAAAAAAATAATAGCTGCTTACGATTTTTTCTTCATAATACAGCTATTATTTCACTACTTTATTTGGTAATTTACTAATTTTAATACACCTCTTTGTTTAATCTGTAAATTTTACATCGGAATCACCTCTTACTATATAAAATCATAATTGATATAACAAATCTAATCATCCTCCTTTACTTTAACTCTATTAATTAATATATTATTGTTCTTAACTTTTTCAATTCCTCCTTACATTGATTATTAATTATATTAAAACTAAATATTGCATTGGTATCATCTTCTTTTCTTTTACTACTTTCCTTGATTATTAATATGTTAAATAAACTTTTAATCAACTCCTCACATTTATTAATCTTTTAATTAAAATACATTTTGCATCGGAATCATCTTCTTTTCTTTATAATATAAATTATTTAATAATTATATTTAATCAGCTTTCCAATTCACTCCTTACCTTTATTGATCCTTTAATTAAAATACATTTTGCAATTGGTATCATCTTCTTTTCATAATCTTTTACTTAAGTTCCTAAATGAATTCTATCTCACTCCTTACATTTTTTAAATCTTAGCTGATACTAAACTTTGCATTGGTATCATCCCCTTAAGTATTTTAATAAAATAAGAAATTTTTTTATTATGTTGTTTTTTTATCTTGTTTAAATTATATTACCATTTCATAGTAAATTACAGACTGTTATTGAAATTTTATTTATGTTATAATAAAATAGTTGGGGTCTATTTCAAATCAATTTATATTATTCTAAAAAGAGATCGTATCAAAATTAATTTGTTACAACCTCTT
>OGIT01000022.1_pt1 | contig 144487 bp, 143 predicted proteins | sample 1571881 | NCBI WGS metagenome assembly OGIT01 (sample SAMEA2582101, study PRJEB24529) | metagenome | biome: Human gut stool | place: China | collected 2011 | reverse complement strand
AAAGTTCAATGCCAGAGTTTTGCTGGCATGATCACTCAAGATTCCGAGAGATCATAATACAGATACATATCTTCCAGAGTCGCATCCACGGATATTGCCGCTTCGTCAGGCTTCGTATCCGACACAATCCGCAGTTCGATCGCTCCGTTTTTTTTCTTCATATTTACAATCGTATGCCGGCATTCTAATTCTGTCGCTCTCTTTTCATCCACTTCACATTCCCATACAAGTCCGTTCATCTGTGCTGTGATTTCCTCTGGAGTTCCTTCTTGCAGGATCTGTCCCTCTTTCATCAAAAAAATCTCGTCTGCAATATACTCCACATCCGAAACAATGTGCGTCGAAAGAAGTACGATCTTATCCTTGGAAAACGAACTGATCAGATTTCGAAACCGCACTCTTTCTTTGGGATCCAGACCTGCCGTCGGTTCATCCAGGATCAGAATTTCCGGTTCATTCAGCATCGCCTGTGCAATCCCGAGCCTTCGCTTCATTCCACCGGAAAATGTTTTAATCTTTTTCCTGTGTTCTTTCTCCAATCCCACCAGTCTCAATAATTCTTCGGTTCTGTTTTTTGCAAACGAACGGTTCAGACCTTTCAGCGCTGCCATATAAAGCATAAATTTTTCCGCTGTAAACTCGGGATAATATCCGAAATTCTGCGGCAGATATCCCAAAAGGCTTCGATATTCTTCTCCCATAACGTGAATGTTCTGTCCATCGTACCGGATTTCCCCGGATGTCGGATTCAAAATATCGCATAACAGGCGCATCAATGTCGTCTTTCCTGCTCCGTTAGCGCCAAGCAGACCGTATACTCCTGCTTTCATAGAAAGATTCATACGATCTACTGCCAGCTTCGTTCCATATTGTTTTGTCACTCTGTCTAATTGAAGCTCCATAATTCATCCCATCCTTTTTTCTTTTTTCCAATGAACTGCAGATACTGTCTTGCTCCCGCCACAGTCAGAAACAATGCTCCCAAAAAAGCCAAAGATAATACGTTTTCCTTCTGAATCCATAAAATCTCCGGATGCATCTCACAGAATGTTTTCAGCTGCATGCACCCGATACACAGCATTACCGCTGCACCTGCCAGAATACTGTACACAGCCTTTGTCGAAACATGACGGATGATCCAAAAATAGACCGCTGTAGAAAACAGAAACGGAACAAACACTTTCAAAACGCTTTCCATCATGCTTCCCTCTTTTAACTCTCCAATTCCCAAAACAATAACAAGTACCACTGCCTCTGTTACTCCTGTCAGTAAAATACGCATCCCAAAAATTTCCCTCAAATTATAGCGACAGGACTGTTCCAGTTCCCCAACTCCATTTGAAAAACTTTTCAGTACGGCCGGAAATCCGATCATCGCAAGGAGTGGAGAAAGTACATACCCAAATGTAATATACGATTCCTTATCTGCTGTCTGAGTCAATACGATTCCTGCCACAAGAAGGATTCCTTCCGTAATCCAAAACCAGATTGACAGATATTCTGCCTGGATCCAGATTCTCTCAAACAAATGCAGTCGTGGTAAAATTTTTCCCTTTGCGATTTCCGCCTGTGCTTTTTTTTGCATTTCACAGTATTTCTCCGTCTCCACCTCCGGCGGCTGATATTGCCGCATCTGCTCATAAAGTTTCTTTTCTTTTCGTGTCATCTACCATACCTCCTCTCCCAAAGCCCTCTTCATTTTTTCCATCCCTTGCCGCAACCTGGATTTTACGGTTGCATTTCCTGTGTTTGTAATCTGCGCGATCTCTTTGATCTTTAGTTCATGATAAAACCGAAGGATCAAAACATCTCTCTGCATATCCGGAAGCTGAGACAGGGCATCTCGTACTCTTTCCGACATCTGCTTTGCCTGCATATATTTCTCCGGTGTTTCCAGAGATTCTCCCCGTACAAACTCTTTGGAAATTCCCGAAGGAATCTCCTTTTCTCTACGAAAACCGTCATAGCAGACATTCCTTGCAATCTGGAACAACCATGCTTTAAATTTCTGCATTTCTTTATATTGTCCGATATATCGTATCATTTTCAGAAAAGTTTCCTGTGTGCAGTCATATGCGTCTTCTTTATTTCCTGTCATGTAATAAGAAAACCGGAAAATTTCCTGATAATATTTTTCAATCAGAATCTGACTGTCCTCTGTCTCTCCGGACTGAATCCTGCGGATTACTTTTTTGTCTTCTATTGAGTTTTTATCAAGCATTTTTGCACCCGCTCTCCTTTCAGATTCTCAATTTGTAAAACGTTCTACATAAATATAACGCAGTTTCTTTCAAAAAGGTTTTAAATTCAAGAAAAAAACTGTTTAAAAATTTCTGTCGCGGAGGATGGTAATGGCATCAATGAAACAAATCTGCCTCATCTTTTTGAACGATGCTACAAAGGCAAAGAAGGAGCAGTCTTTACTCTGATCATTCCATACATATCGGACTGACCGGTACCTGCTCCTTCTTTCACTCTGCTCTATTCTGTTAAATTATAGAATCTCTCATTCTCTGTTATATTTCCATACCGGCAGCAGCCCCAAAAGGGCTCCAACTGCTGCCGGTATGATCCATCCCAGCCGCAAATCATAAAATGGAAGCTTGTTACATATTTCTGTCACAACTCCAAGAGAGATTCCTGCACTCTGCATTCCATCTACAAATGCCACACAGAATGCAAACAACATCCCCAGTACATATGCCATCCGTTTTGAACCAATCCATTTTTTAAAGAAAGACAAAATTACAAGTACTACCGTTACAGGATAGAACATCATCAAAACTGGAAGAGAAACCTTTACAAGCATATCCAATCCGATGTTGCTGATCACAAAACTGAACACACAAACAATTGCTGTAATCTTTTTATAAGACACATTCGGAAACAGTTCATGGAAATAATCTGCAAAGGAGGTTGTAAGACCGATGGAGGTCGTCATACATGCAAACAGTACTGCAACTCCCAGTATGATTCCTCCTGCAGGTCCTAACAGGTCACTTGTCACTGCATGAAGCAGACTTCCTCCGTTGGAGAACGGAGTACGCGTCACTGCTCCGACATAAGTGAGCATATAATACACAACCGAAAGGATCAGCGCTGCACCAGCCCCGCAGATCAGTGTGTATTTAATGATGTTTCTCTTTGTTTTTACCTGATGTCCCCGCACTGCATTGATGATAATAATCGCAAATACCAGACCTGCCGGACCATCCAGTGCATAATACCCTTCTATCATTCCCTGGAAGAACGGAATCTCTTTGTATACTCCCTGCGGAACTCCGACGCTTCCATACTGAACTGAACTGTTCGGCGATTTTTCCATAAAAACGCAGGCCAGAAAGATCAATACGATACAAATCAAAAGTATCGGTGTCAGATATTTTCCGATCACATTGACTACCTTCTTCGGATTACCGCTCAGATAATATGTGAGCCAGAAGAAAACAGCCGTCACGAGCAAAGATACCCACCATACATTTGATTCTGATAAATACGGACGAACCGCCAACTCAAATGAAACACTTCCTGTTCGTGGAAGTGCAAACAAAGGACCTATCAACAGATAAATACAAACAGACAAAAAGACTGCAAATCTTCTGCTGACCAGTTCTCCCAGATTACTGACCTCCGTTCCTACTAAAACAACTGCAATCATACCCAGAAGTGCGATTCCCGCATCTGTCAGAATAAATCCGGCCAGCGCCTGTATATAGTTTTCACCTGCCTGTTGTCCCATGGCCGGCGGGAAGATCATATTTCCTGCACCAAAAAATACTGCAAATAAGGTTAATGTGATTGACAGAAGCTGTCTTGCTTTTATCTTTTCCATCTTAGTTCTCTTTCAGGAACTGCTCTGCGAGCTCCACAGCATCCAGGATACATTTATCACATGGTGCAAGGATTTTTCCTGTTTCTACTCCTTTTAATTCTTTACAATAAACAGATCCGTTGATCTCCTTAAATTTCGCAGCATACTCTCTTGTCTTCTTATAGGTGTCTGCTTTTGTTTTTCCGGCCTGCTCAACTCCGCCGCTGTTTTTCATCCCAATCAGCATAAACAGACCTGTCAGGGCTCCGCAGGTATCCATCATACCCATGCCAAGACCAAAGCCTTCTGCAATTTTATACATCTCTTCTTCACTTACGCCAAATTCCCCGCAAAACGCACACGCTACAGCCTGTGTGCAGTTATACCCTTTTTTATGGTATTCCAGGGCAAGTTCTTTTTTTTTCATTCTTTTTCTCTCCTTATACATACAAAACACTCCGCATATCATCAGGTCCCGAATATTCGGAAGAAGAATCCATGCGGAGTTCTCTTTTACAGGTCTTGCCTGCTAGTTTGCTCTGTTTCTATTTTTCTTTGTTTTTCAGATACTCGTCAATTCCTTTTGCTCCTGCTTTTCCTGCACCCATTGCGAGAATAACTGTTGCAGCGCCAGTTACAGCATCTCCGCCGGCATATACGCCTTCTTTGGAGGTCTGTCCACTTTCTTCCTCTGCAACGATACATTTTCTGCGATTTACTTCCAGGCCTTTTGTGGTAGAAGAAATCAATGGGTTTGGAGAAGTTCCAAGGGACATGATCACAGTATCTACATCAATGTCATACTCAGATCCAGGAATCTCAACCGGACGTCTTCTTCCGGATGCATCCGGTTCTCCAAGTTCCATTTTGATGACTGTCATGCTCTTGACATTTCCATTCTCATCTACATTGATCTGCTTTGGATTTGTCAGAAGGTCAAAGATCACACCTTCTTCTTTCGCATGATGTACTTCTTCTACTCGTGCAGGGAGCTCTGCTTCGCTTCGTCTGTATACAACATGTACTTCTGCTCCCAGTCTGAGTGCAGTTCTTGCAGCATCCATCGCGACATTTCCACCGCCGACAACTGCAACTTTTTTACCTGCAGCAATCGGTGTATCATAAGAAGAATCAAACGCTTTCATCAGGTTGCTTCTTGTCAGATATTCATTTGCAGAGAATACTTCGTTTGCGTTTTCTCCCGGGATTCCCATAAACATCGGAAGTCCAGCTCCGGAACCAATGAATACTGCTTCAAATCCTTCTTCTTCAATCAGCTGATCGATCGTTGTTGACTTTCCGATCACAACGTTTGTCTCAAATTTAACGCCTAATTCTTTTACTTTTTCAATCTCTTTTGCAACGACTTTCTGTTTTGGAAGACGGAATTCCGGAATACCATAAACAAGTACTCCTCCCAGTTCATGAAGTGCTTCAAATACCGTCACATCATATCCCATCTTTGCCAGATCGCCTGCGCAGGTGAGTCCGGACGGTCCGGAACCGATCACAGCTACCTTATGACCGTTCTGTTCTTTTGCACCTTCTGGTTTGATGTCATGCTCCAGTGCATAATCTGCCACAAAACGCTCCAGTTTTCCGATGGATACCGGATCTCCTTTGATACCACGGATACACTTTCCTTCACACTGAGACTCCTGCGGGCAGACACGTCCACAGATTGCCGGAAGTGCGGAAGACTGTCCGATGATCTTGTATGCTTCCTCGATATTTCCTTCCTTTACTTCCTGAACAAATGCCGGAATATTGATCGATACCGGACATCCTTCGATACATTTTGCATTTTTACAATTCAGGCATCTTGTTGCCTCTTCCATTGCCTCTTCCTGATTATATCCAAGACAAACTTCTTCAAAATTTGTTGCACGTACTTTTGGATCCTGTTCTCTGACAGGTACTCTCACCATTCCTTTTGCCATTACTCGTCACCTCCACAATGTCCGCATCCGCCGTGATGAGTATCGCCTTCCTGTAATTTCAGCATTGCTCTTCCCTCTACTGATCTGTACATCTGGCTTCTCTTCATCGCCTGATCAAAATCTACAAGATGGCCATCAAATTCCGGCCCGTCTACACATGCAAACTTAATCTCATCTCCAACCTGAAGACGGCATGCTCCGCACATTCCGGTACCATCTACCATAACCGGGTTCATGCTGACGATCGTTGGAAGATTCAGTTCCTTTGTCAGCAGACAGACAAATTTCATCATAATCATCGGTCCGATCGCAACACACTTGTCATAATGTTTTCCTTCTTTTTCTACCAGATCTTTGATCACCTGCGTCACCATACCGGAGCGTCCATAAGAGCCGTCATCCGTTGTCACATAGAGATTTCCGGCAACTTCTTCCATCTCTTTCTCCATGATCACAAGATCCTTCGTTTTTGCTCCGATGATCACATCGGCGTCTATTCCTCTCTCATGAAGCCATTTCACCTGAGGATATACAGGAGCTGTACCAAGTCCTCCCGCAACAAATAAAATCTTCTGTTTTTTCAATTCTTCGATATCTTCCTCAACAAACTCAGAGGCACATCCAAGCGGACCTACAAAGTCACGGAAAGAATCTCCGGCTTTGAGTTCAGACATCTTCACAGTAGAAGCTCCGACTTCCTGAACCACGATCGTGATCGTTCCGGCTTCTCTGTCATAATCACAAATAGTAAGCGGGATACGCTCCCCCTTCTCGTCCATCTTTACGATAACAAACTGCCCCGGCTCACAATGACTCGCAACCCTTGGTGCATGCACATCCATCAGAAAAATATTCTCAGACAATTTTTCTGCTTTTAAAATCTTATACATGTTCTTCCTCCTTGTAATAAATCACCTTTTTTAATAATACGCCAAAAATGGCATAATGGCAATAGTTCTTTCCGTGATTTTTCTCTTCTGTCTGCAAAAAGGACAGGCACCGCTTTTGTACTGTGCCTGTCCCTTTCCCGTTCATCCACAAGCGGACAGCCTGATTAGAAATCAACTTCTGTTCCGTAATATGTACATGTGAATAATTTTTCCATTGTTGCAGGATCGATTGCACGAGGATTAGATCCTGTACATGCATCACCTACTGCCAGTTCTGCAATCTTGGCAACTTTTTCTTTGAATTCATTTTCCTCGATTCCGAAGTCTTTGAGAGTCTTTGGAATGTTCAGTTTGACATTAAAGTCATCGATCTTTTCAACCAGACTGTTGATGAGTGCTTTCTCAGATGCTCCCGGAAGTCCCATTCTGCGTGCGATCTCAGCATAACGTTTTGCTGCAACCGGATCTTTTGCGTTGTATTTGATAACATATGGAAGATAGATCGCATTCGCACATCCGTGAGGAATGTGTCCTGTTGAGAATGCTGCACCTGTCTTATGTGCCATAGAGTGTACGATTCCAAGCAATGCATTGGAGAATGCCATACCTGCCAGACACTGTGCATAATGCATCTGCTCTCTTGCATCCATATCGCAGTTGTAAGATGCCGGAAGATTATCCAGTACCATCTCAATTGCCTGCAGTGCAAGTGGATCTGTAAATGGTCCGTTGAGTGTAGAAACATATGCTTCGATCGCATGTGTCAGTGCATCCATACCTGTGTATGCAACCTGTTTTACAGGAAGACCTGCCACAAGATCCGGATCAACGATCGCAACATCCGGTGTGATATTAAAGTCAGCCAGCGGATATTTTACACCTGTCTGATAGTTTGTGATAACAGAGAATGCTGTTACTTCTGTAGCTGTTCCTGATGTAGATGGAATCGCTGCGAATTTTGCTTTCTGTCTCAGTTCCGGGAAATTAAACGGAATGCACAGATCCTCGAATGTTACATCCGGATACTCATAAAATGCCCACATTGCTTTTGCAGCATCAATCGGAGAACCGCCGCCCATTGCCACGATCCAGTCCGGCTCAAATGCACGCATTGCCTCGGCACCTTTCATAACTGTCTCTACAGACGGATCCGGCTCAACGCCTTCAAATAACTGGACTTCCATTCCTGCTTCTTTCAAATATGTTACAGCTCTGTCAAGAAATCCCTGACGTTTCATGGAACCGCCGCCCACTACAAGAATTGCTTTTTTTCCTTTCAGGTTCTTTAATTCTTCCAAACATCCTTTTCCGTGATAAATGTCTCTTGGTAAACAAAATCTGCTCATTATCCTGCATCTCCTTTGATTAAAGTCTGTTGATTTCAACTAAAACCATTATACCACTGTGAAACTTTTCACACAACAAAACTGCCGTTTTTTTTCGTTAAATAATGCACAAAAAACCAGGCTCATTTTTGTTAGAAAATCCCCTTGCATTTTTACAAAGTGTTTATCTAAAAAAATCAGCCGCTTTTACTGCGGCTGATAAATATAATTTCGTTTTGTTATCTGTGTCATTTTTCCGGTCTTACCCACCAGAACTGTACTGAACAGCGTCTGCCCTTCTGGCATCTCGATCGGTCCGGTATACAAGGAAGATTCAGTTGTCGGCGTGGAACCATCTGTCGTGTAATAAGCTGTGTAGCCTTCCGGCACGGTAATACTGATCTGCGTCGCTGTACTGTACTGCCCCGTGGACGGTGTTACAACCGGTGCATCCGCTACCGGAAATTCAATCTCATAAGTTTTTGAGACCACCAGACTTGGGATTTTCTTTTTGTTATAGGCAATCGCCTTAATCTGCGTCTTTCCTTCCTCATTTAAAAGAATCGGCTCGGTATACTTTGTGCTGGACGAAGTCGGATTCGTTCCATCTGTCGTGTAGTAAATGGTCTCCCCTGATGCGGACAGTGTCACTTCCTGTACTTCACTATATTTTCCATCATCCAGACTGAAGACCGGCTCTGTAGAAACATATGCTTTCAGACTGGAAAGCACGGATTCGTCATCGCAGTCCTCGAGAATCTCGGAAATCTTATCAAGCTGCTTTGTCTCCTCATAAAAGCTGATTGCTGCCCGATACAGTTCTTCGTTGGATGGATAAGAAGCAATAGCAGAAAGAAATACGGATTCTGCCTCATCCCCTTCATCCTGTTCCATATAAGTCTCTGCCAGACCGGAATATGCCTCTGCCCTCTGGGCATTCTTTCCAATCGCATGTTTGAAGTATTTTTCTGCTGTCTGATATTCTTTCATCTGCAGTGCATCGTACCCTTTTGCCACTTTTCCCACATAAGAATTCTGATACAGAAAATAGCCGAACGCCGCTCCAAAAATCAACAGGACCAGAAACAGGATCAAAAGCACTTTCCGTCTTCTGCGAACCAGCTGCTTTTTTCGTTCCTGCTGTTTTCGTTTCGCCTCTGCACGGGATCTGTTTCTCGCCGCACGCTCTCGCCCGGCCTGTATTTCATCCAGCTCTTCCTGACTGAGCACCCGCGTTGCTTTTGACTGGTACACTTCCTGTCTTCTGCCAAAATCACGGACATCCTTTGTCTGAAGCTGCCTGGTAACATCTTCGACCGAGCCTTTTACTTCCTGTGTAAGAACATCATCCAGAGGATTGTAATCAGGGACGATCTGAACTTCTTTTCCACATCTGGGACAACGCATCCAGCCTTCCGGAATAATCGCATTACAATGCGTACATCTCATATTAGTTCCTCCTAATCGCGTGCGGCCTGCACGCAATTGTTCATCAGCATGGCGATTGTCATCGGACCTACCCCGCCAGGTACCGGCGTAATGGCAGATGCTCTGGAATACACATCCTCAAAATCCACATCTCCACAGAGATGGTTTTGGGCATCTCTGTGCATTCCCACATCGATCACAACCGCGCCTTCTTTTATGTACTCTGCTGTGATCATCTTCGTCTGTCCGACTGCTGCGATCAGAATATCTGCTCTGCGTGTCACTTCTTTTAGATCTGCTGTCCTGGAATGTGCAACCGTCACGGTCCCATTCTCACGCAGAAGCAGTGCTGCCATCGGCTTTCCTACAATGTTGCTTCGCCCGATCACCACGCACTCTTTTCCTGCAATCTCAATTCCGGAATACTTCAAAAGCTGAATGATCCCCGCCGGTGTGCAGGATACAAATCCGGTCTCTCCGAGCCAGAGCCGTCCCACGTTCACCGGATGAAATCCGTCTACATCCTTGTCCGGTGAAATCGTACGTATGATCCGGTCTTCATCAATGTGTGCCGGAAGCGGAAGCTGTACCAGGATTCCATGTACCTTCTCTGTATGATTCAGTTTCTCGATCAATTCTACCAGTTCCGCTTCTGTTGTAGCCTCTTTTAACTCATACGAAACGGAGTCGATCCCGATATAGGCGCACGCCTTTTTCTTGTTGTTTACATATACCGAAGAAGCCGCATCCTGCCCTACCTGAATCACTGCCAGACAGATCTTGGTGCCTCTTTCTTTCAGCACGGATACTTCTTCTTTCAATTTATCTTTGATTTCTTTTGCAATTCGTTTTCCGTCAATTATCTGTGCCATTCAATACTCCTTTAAAACAGTCCTGTAATTTTACCGTCATCTGTTACATCGATGTTATTTGCAGCAGGGACTTTCGGAAGTCCAGGCATTGTCATCACCGCACCTGTCAGAGCAACGACAAATCCGGCACCTGCGCTGACATAAACTTCACGGATATGGATGTCAAAGTTTTCCGGACGTCCCAGTTTTTTCGCATCATCTGACAGAGAATACTGATTCTTTGCCATACAGATAGGGAAATGTCCAAATCCCATCTCTTCGATCTTCGCAAGCTGTTTCTTTGCAGCCGGCTCATAGACAACACCGTTTGCCCCGTAAATCTCTTTTGAAATCTTCTCGATCTTTTCTGTCAGAGAAAGTTCATCCTCATACAGTACATGGAAATTGCTTTCCTTATTCTCCAGTGTATCCAACACTTTTTCTGCCAGTTCGATTCCGCCTTCTCCGCCTTTTTCCCATACCTTTGCAAGGGCGAATTCACAGTCTCTTTCTTCACAGAAGCTGCGGATAAATTCATTTTCCGCTTCCGTATCTGTAACAAAGGAATTCAGTGTTACTACAACAGGAACGCCGTATTTCTGAATATTCTCAATGTGTTTTTCCAGATTCACGATTCCTTTTTTCAGTGCTTCCAGATTTTCTTCGCCCAGATCCTGTTTTGCAACTCCGCCATTGTATTTCAGTGCCCGCACTGTCGCTACAAGTACCACTGCGTCCGGTTTTAATCCCGCTTTACGGCATTTGATATCCATAAATTTCTCAGCTCCAAGATCCGCTCCGAATCCGGCTTCTGTAATTGTAATATCGCTGATTTTTAAAGCCAGCTTTGTCGCGCGGACACTGTTGCAGCCGTGTGCGATATTGGCAAACGGTCCGCCGTGTACCAGTGCCGGTGTGTGCTCCAGTGTCTGGATCATATTCGGTTTGATCGCATCCTTTAACAGTGCAGTCATGGCGCCTGTTGCCTGAAGATCGTCTGATGTTACCGGATTGCCTTCAAATGTATATGCCACGATGATTCGTCCCAGGCGGCGTTTCAGATCTGCAAGATCATCTGCAAGACAAAGGATTGCCATGATCTCAGATGCGACTGTGATCACAAAATGGTCTTCTCTCACCATTCCATCCATCTTGTTTCCAAGTCCTACTACGATGTTGCGAAGAACTCTGTCGTTCATGTCCACGCAGCGTTTCCAGACAATATTTCTCGGATCAATTCCCAATGCATTGCCCTGCTGAATGTGATTATCCAACATGGCAGCCAGCAGATTATTCGCAGAAGTGATCGCGTGGAAATCTCCGGTGAAATGCAGATTCAGATCTTCCATTGGGAGAACCTGTGCATACCCGCCTCCTGCTGCTCCGCCTTTGATTCCAAAACATGGTCCAAGAGATGGTTCACGCAGTGCGATGATTGCCTTTTTATTCATTTTTGCAAATGCCTCACCCAGACCTACTGTGATCGTGGTCTTTCCTTCTCCTGCCGGGGTCGGATTGATGGCTGTCACAAGAACCAGTTTTCCATCCTTGCGGTCTTTTACGTTCTCCCAGAGTTCATCGGAGAGCTTCGCTTTGTACTTTCCATAAAACTCCAGTTCCTCTTCTGAAATTCCGATAGACGCTGCCACGTCTTTGATGTGCATTAATTCTGCTTCCTGTGCGATCTGAATATCTGTTTTCATCATTTCTTCCTCCACTGCATTATAAATTTTCCTGAATGTACTGTTCAAATTCTTCTTTTGTCATCAGTACTTTTCTTGGTTTTGTTCCGACTTCTTCTCCGACCACTCCTGCACTGGCAAGCTGATCCATAATCCGGGCTGCCCGGTTGAAGCCGATTTTAAACATCCTCTGGAGCATTCCAATGGATGCTTTTTCTTTTTCAATGATCAGCCGTCCTGCATCTGCAAAATATGCATCCTGCTCATTTGCATTATCCTGCACCCCGGCTCCCTGTATCCCAGGAACCGGTGACGGCAGATCGGAATTTACGTGCTCCTCCACTTCTTCACTGTAGGAGGCATTTCCGTTGTGTTCGATGAGATAGTCCACAACCTTCTGCACTTCTTTATCTGAAACAAAGGATCCCTGCACACGGACCGGTTTTGGATATCCTGTCGGATAAAACAGCATATCTCCCTTTCCAAGCAGTTTCTCCGCTCCATTCATATCAATGATCGTCCTGGAATCTACTCCTGATGAGACAGAAAATGCGATTCTGGACGGCATATTGGCCTTGATCAGACCTGTGATGACATTCACCGAAGGCCGCTGTGTTGCAATGATCAGATGCAGTCCCGCCGCTCTGGCAAGCTGCGCCAGACGGCAGATCGCGCCTTCTACTTCCCCCGGCGCCACCATCATCAGATCCGCCAGCTCATCTACAATGATCACAATCTTCGGCAGTTTTTTCGGAGCTCCTTCTTCTGTCATCTGCGCAATCTTTTCATTGTATCCTTTCAGATCCCGGACATTCTGCTGGGCAAACAGCTGATACCGCTTCATCATCTCAGCGACTGCCCAGTTCAGAGCGCCTGCTGCTTTTTTCGGGTCCGTCACGACCGGGATCAGCAAGTGCGGAATTCCATTATAGACACTTAGTTCCACTACTTTGGGATCCACCATGATCAGTTTTACTTCTTCCGGATCTGCATGGTATAAAATACTCATGATCAGCGTATTGATACATACCGACTTTCCGGATCCTGTCGCTCCTGCCACAAGTAAATGCGGCATCTTTGCGATATCTGCGATCATCGTCTTTCCTGAAATATCTTTTCCCACGGCAAACGGAATATTCGCTGTGGAATTTTTAAATTCCCCGGATTCTAACAGGTCCCTAAGCATCACTGCCGTATTCTCCTGGTTCGGGACCTCAATCCCAACGGCTGCTTTTCCCGGAATCGGCGCCTCGATCCGGATATCTGCCGCTGCCAGATTTAATTTGATGTCATCTGCCAGACCTACAATCTTACTTACCTTCACACCTTGTTCCGGCTGCAGCTCATACCGCGTCACAGACGGTCCGCAGCTTGCATTTGTTACATGAACGCGAACCCCGAAATTCTGCAGGGTCTGCTCCAGTTTCTGGGCCGTGGCGCGCAACTGGGCATCCGAGTCTCCGCCGCCCTTTTTCCCTTTTGTCAGAAGATTCATTGGCGGAATCTTGTACACTTTCTTCGGCTGCTGCTCCTGCTCTTTGATACTCTGTTCTACCTGAACAGTCTCTGCTTCCACAGCTGCCGCACTCGCCTTGGTCTTCTTCCTTGTACGGACTGACTCTTCCGGAACATCCTCCTGCGTCATGTTGCCCTCTTCTGCCGGTTCCGGTTCATTCTCCCATAATGGAGTATCCACTGCGCTCGCATCCGACGCCGTGCTTTCCGGACGATTGATCACAAAATCTTCAAATGGAGACGGCAGTGGCTCTGAAAAATCCGATTCCTGTGAAACAGTCAGTTCCCGCATATCCGGATCTTTTCCTGAAGAATTCTTTTTACGCTTTTTCGCTGTTGTCTCCTTTGGCACTTCACTTTCCTGGGCCTGCAGCGTTGTTGCAAAAGAAACACCCGATACTTTATGATCACTTCTTCTGGAAGAATCATTCGGTTCTGTCTTTGCTTCTTCTGCCTGTCTTCGTTTTTCTTCTCTGTTCTTCGCACGCCGGGCAGATGCTTCTCCCTGCCGGCGCTTCATATCTGCATACGCCTTTTTGCTTCCTTTTCCAAGAGGTGCAAGCAGAGAACGTTCTGTGATCAGAATCACACAGATTACCATAAGTACAACGAGTACCACATAAGCGCCTACCACACCAATAAACGGACACAGAATCTTCACCAGACAGCCCCCTGTAAGACCGCCCGCTTTTCTGTAATCACTGGCATACTGATAATAGCTCCACAGACTTTCTTTGGCATCAAAAGGATGCATCACCAGCTGGAAAAATGCACAGATTGCAAACAATAAGGCCACACATGCTGCAATTTTTATGTAGGCGTGTGTATTGCCTTTATTCGAAATTCCAAAAGCAACCACGCCAAATAAGAGAAACGGCAGAATATATGCCATCACTCCGAAAAAACCAAAGAGTACAGAAGAGATCGCACTGCCTGCAATCCCTATGACTCCAAAATTGCTTAAAAGCATCAGCACACAGACCGCAAACATGACCAGAATCAAAATTTCACTGTTCAGGGATGTACTTGCCTGATTTTTGGATGACTTTTTTCTTGTAGTTTTCTTTTTCCTTGTTGACTTTGCAGCCATAATACTTCCCCCTTGATAATTACACATACTACATCTAGTATAACATCAATTGAAAAGTGTGTCATTAACATTTTTTCTGCCGGATCATTTCCCGCAGCTTTTTCAATGCCATGCTGATTCCTCCAACCTCATCGATCATGCCTTCTCTGACTGCATCTTCCCCTTCTAACATAGTCCCGACATCTTTTACCAACTGTGTGGAATCCAACATCAATTCTTCCAGACGTTCTTTGGTAATCTGCGAATGAGCTGCGATAAACCGGGTAATCCGATCCTGCGTCTTTTCCATATTACGATAACTCTGAATCACTCCAATAAACATCCCGGAGGATCTCACCGGATGCACGATCATTGTTCCACTCGGCACAATAAAAGAATAATCTGCGGAAACTGCAAGCGGTCCGCCGATGGAGTGGCTTCCTCCCAGAACCAGAGAGACCGTTGGTTTGCTTAAGGATGCGATCATTTCCGCGATCGCCAGCCCTGCCTCCACATCACCGCCCAGTGTGTTGAGTAAAATCAAAACTCCATCCACTTCATCGTCATCCTCCACCTCTGCCAGTCTTGGAATCAAATGCTCATATTTGGTGGCTTTTGTGTTTCCGGAAACAGCCTCATGCCCTTCAATCTCTCCAATGATCGTCAGAAGCTGTATGTTCGCTTTGTGCCCGTTTCCATTCAGATTTAAGGTGCCGGTCTCTTTAATCTCTTCGTTTTTATCCAGACGTTGTCTTTGCTTCTCCTCATTTTCCATGATCTTCTACCTTCTTTTCTCTATTTTCAGGTCTGTACTTGGACAGCCGGATACTTTAGTATTCGATCAACCGCCCTTGTTTATACGGAAAATGATGATTTTTCACGCAAAAATGGTATGGATGCCTCTTGTATACATCCATACCATCTTGAATTAACGAAGTGCCTGCTCGACATCCGCAATAATATCTTCTATATTTTCAATTCCCACACTGAAACGGATCAGATCCGGCTGAACGCCTGCTTCTACCAGCTCTTTGTCATTCATCTGACGATGCGTGTGGCTGGCAGGATGAAGAACACAGCTTCTGGCATCCGCTACATGTGTCACGATCGCTACCATTTTTAATCGATCCATCATCTCAACTGCAGCGTCTCTGCCGCCTTTGAGACCGAATGTGATGACACCGCAGGTTCCGTTTGGCATATATTTCTGCGCAAGATCATAATATTTGTCTCCCGGAAGTGATGGACAGCGCACCCATGCCACCTTCTCATGATTTTTCAGATACTCTGCCACCTTAACTGCATTTTCACAGTGGCGCGGCACTCTTAAATGCAGTGTCTCCAGTCCGATGTTTAACAGAAATGCATTCTGCGGTGACTGGATAGAGCCGAGATCTCTCATCAGCTGTGCAGTTGCCTTTGTAATATACGCACCTTTGCCAAATTTTTCTGTATATACAATTCCATGATATGTCTCATCCGGAGTTGTCAGTCCCGGGAATTTTTCTTTGTGTGTCTCCCAGTCAAAATTTCCGCTGTCCACGATCGCACCGCCCACGCAAGCGGCATGTCCGTCCATATATTTTGTAGTAGAATGTGTCACAATATCCGCGCCCCATTCAAACGGACGGCAGTTGATCGGTGTTGCAAATGTATTATCCACAATAAACGGCACACCATGTGCATGTGCGGCATTTGCAAATTTTTCCAGATCCAGAACAACGAGGGCAGGATTGGCGATCGTCTCTCCAAATACTGCTTTTGTATTTTCCTGAAATGCTGCATCCAGCTCTTCCTGCGTACACTCAGGATCTACAAACGTAGCTTCTACACCCATTTTTTTGATCGTATGGGCATACAGATTGTAGGTACCTCCGTAAAGAGCAGATGCACAGACAATATGATCTCCCGCTTCCACGATATTCATAATCGCATAGAAATTAGCTGCCTGTCCGGATGATGTCAGCATTGCTGCCACTCCGCCTTCCAGATCACAGATTTTTGCAGCAACCGCATCATTGGTCGGATTCTGAAGTCTGGTATAAAAATAACCGGACTCCTCTAAGTCAAACAGACGCCCCATCTGTTCACTGCTTGTATATCGAAATGTTGTACTCTGATAAATAGGAAGAACTCTCGCCTCTCCATTACCCGGTTCATATCCGGATTGTATACATTTTGTCTCTGTCTTGTAATTACTCATTTTTCTCTCCTCCTACTGAATACAAATATTTCTTCTCCAGAGAACGAACCATCTTTGTGTACAATTCTCTGCATTCTTCTTGTTCGCCCGCTTCAATCAGGCGTACACACGGCTTTAAATACTTTTCCCAGATATCCGCATAAATTTCTGATGCGTCCGGACTGCGGTCAATCCGCTTTACGATTGTCGGAGCAATATTATAATACTCTTTTACAAGAATCTCTCCATCCTTTGTCCCCATCAGATACTGATCTCTGTATTCCCTCAAAAGATTCAGTTCATAGCAATCATCTGGCTTGTTCAGACTCTTACAGACAGCTGTTGTAATATAACAGAAAACTCCTTTTTTAAACCCATTCTCAATACTTGCAGCATCCGAGTGTCCGATTTTGCTGCCAGGTACCTTCTGATTCCATAACTCCACGATTTTCTCCGTAAATATCTTCGTCTGCGTACTCTGAATTTCCCCCATCAGCGGAACAAAAAAAGCTACCATAGCCATGTTGTGATCAATAACTGCCGCTTCTCTTTTTCGCTTGGAATCAATCTGAGAGAGCATCTCCGATGCATATTCCGGAACATACCCCGCAACTTCCTGCATACATTTTTCAGATTTTTCAATTGTTTCTTTCACACATTCCAGCAGTGTCTGATTTTCTTCTTTTAAAATTCCCATGTCTGACTGATATGTTTTCTTCTGAAATCCCCGTACTTTTTCTCTGGTTTTTTCATACAAAACAATCAAATCATTCTGTAAGCTATTCTGACTCATTGGCATTCCTCTTTTTGTTGTATTTCCTTTTATACCATTGTTCAGTATAGCATATCTGATACTGCATTTCAATTTTTTTGCATAAAGAAACAGGTCTGCCGGATTTCCAGATACCGACAGACCTGTTCTTTATTCTTATTTTGCGAGAGCATAAGGCTTTCTTTTGAAAACACTTTTTGCTTTCCCATCTACATGAGTCTCCATTTTGGAGTAAACACGAACCATATCATATTTAATCCGTTTTGCACTTCTTCTTTCTTTTACCATAGTGATACCTCCAAACCATTGATAAACAACTTCTGATACCATTCTAATGTATGTTTATTATGGTTTCATTATCACTATTTAAAATCTATGTAAGGTGTGCTTACTCATCCCAGTTGTGGTACACGTCCTGAACATCCGTTGAGCAAAAAAGAATTTACCACATCACAAATCCGCTTGTTTTCGGCTCTATTCCCGAATTCTCTGCCCTTTTTAGTAAACTCTCAGTTATGATATATATGAAGCTATTTTCGCCTCAAAATGTCATGTTTATCATTATACGTGAATAATATTTTTCATAACTCACATACAGTATATCATTACTAAAAGTTTACTTCAAGACTTTTTGAAAACAAATGTTCGAATGAAATTTGCCTTTCATAATTAGTCTGTAATTTCCACTTTCCAGTTGAGCATCGCATTGTAAACCTTGCTAGGAATATATTTTTTGTATTTATCTGCTGTCACTATAATTATTGCCTCTTTATGTCGTTTGTATTCTTCAAACGCTTCTTCTGGTGTGTTCTTTACAGAAAGCTTAATGCACTCACTATTTACATTCACATTCGCACAATATTTTTTCTTATCAGAATCATAATACACGCCGATTGGATATTTTCCTCTCTTTCCTTTGCATGACAGAAATAATGTATTGATACTGTGCGGAACAAATACACAGGTATCTGGACTATATACTTTATTCCCCTTTACAAGAATATCTTTATCTAAATCCATGCGCTCATCTCCGACCGTATAATAATTTTCTTCTACCCACTGAAAGAACTTTTCCTTATCTTCTAACCACTCTTGACAGATGCTGCACTCTTCATATTCCGGACTGCGTTTATGATATTTCGCATTATAACACCGTGTCTGCATATCATTCCACAACCGCCTTGCTTTCATTCTGTTTTGATTTAAAAATGGAACATATGCTTGCACACGCCCCAACTCATTCACATGCATCTGCTGCACGGATAATTTATAAAATTCTTTGTCATCTACATACATCAGATTATTATACTTGCTGTTAGATAAATCTCCGTCTATATGATAAATTCTATACTTTCCACAAACCGTTTCTAAGAAAGTTTTTGCCACGAGTTTTTCTGCCGTTACATCTTCTTGAATCACTGTTCCGTTCGCCTTGTCCTCATAAAATATCTTCCAATGTACTTTTCCATGTGAATTCAGCGTCTGTTTATGCATATAAAACTTCTTTTTTCTATAATTATTCGCCAGTCTTCCTTCTGAAGAAATATAATAATGTGGAGCCCATTCTATCTCCACAAAAGTTTCTAGCTGATTCAGCAGTTCAATTCCTTCCTTTTTTGTATCCAATATCTTCAAACTTCCCATATCACAGCTCCTCTTCGTTCATCTTATTATTTTCTTTTACCAATGACTTACATGCATCTTTTAATCTCTTATATAATTTCACTTTCGGTTTATACTGATCCGGAACGGTTTGTTTCTCCTCGCAAAGTTTAAATTTCTGCTCCCATCCTTTGTATAATTTGGGTTCTAATCTAAAATACCCTGTAATTTTCACAGCATCTCCCTCAGACAATACTACCGCTATTTCTTCAAGAAATGCGTTCAAAACATTTCGCACAATAATCTGGCTATACTTCAAATGATACTTTCTTTTATATGTATGTCGATTTCCACCTACCTCAATTCTTTCTCCTTGCTGATATAGTCTATCTACCACTCTTGAAATAATTTCTTTTGTTACATATGTTTTATTCACGTTAATGCCTCTTTTCTATCAAAAAAAGACTTCTGCAACAGTATCACACTTACTGCTGTACAGAAATCTCTCCTATATTCATATTCTCTTAATCACAGGCGGCAGGACAATAAATCCCGCCGCTTATTTTTAAAGTGTCCGATGCATTCCAAGTTTATGAGCCTCTTTGGTAAATTCCTTTGTAACTCCTTCAATTACTTTCTTCATGCCTGGATAAGTTTCCTTGTCAATACTTCCTTGAACTTCTATCATCTTGTCATAGTAATTATTTGTTACATTAGGTCTTTCACCAAGGCTGTTTGCAATGTTCAGTGAACTATAAATATCATCTTTGTGTTCACCAAGATCCATAATGTTCTTTGACAGTCTTGCATTTACAACAGCATCACCATAAGTAATTGTCGTAGCTGTTCCTGTCAATGCACCACGTCTAACCATCATTTCAGGATTATTTCCTTCATTGATACGAACAATTTCTGAACCATTTACAAATTTCTTTGTTCCAGACGCATAACCTCTTAACTGGTCAAGACTTACCCAACCAAGGTCACGCTCTCCGAAACGAGGTGTTCTACTAATATGATATTTTCTCTGTGCCCAATTCGCATTATTAACACTGGTAATATATACTTCCTGACCACGCATTTCATTTCCAGCAGGGGACTGACCGTCAGAAGAGTAGAAGTAATCTCCACTTGCGAATATTACTTTGTCTCCAACATTCGGTACTCCGTCTCCTCCACCATTATTACTCGGGGGTGGTGTAGTTGGTTTTGGTGGTTCTGGTTTTGGTGTAACAGTTACTGCACAACTATTTGTTGAAGTAGCGCCGCCACCATCTGTTGCAATTGCACTAATAGTAGTGCTACCTGCTTTGACAGCATGAACAGTTCCATTTGCAACTGTAGCAACATCTGGATTTGATGACACCCACTGCAAACTCTTATTTTTTGCATCATTTGGTCTAATTGTCGCTGAAACTGTGCCTGTAGAACCTTCCTGTATAGAAAGTGTCCCCGGACTTAATGTAATTTCTGCAACAGGTCTGTTGGATAAGTCTGGATTCTTGCTGATATCGCCTTGAATCTGGTCATTCTTATCCTGTGTTGTTCCGTTCTGAATCTGACCGGTATTCACACCCGTCCAATCATCCGGTCTATAATTAGGAGCGTTAGTCATGCTGTTGTCAACCTGATCTTGTGCTCCATTACTTGTACCAAGATTTCCAAGATTATTGGATAAATCCTTATTCGGTACAAATCCTGTACTGTTGATGATTTGCTGAATTTTGTCATAAGCCTGTTGGTAGTTTCCAACAACGCGGTTTAACATTCCAGATATTACTTGTTCCTGCTTTTCAGCATTATGAGTAACATCGTATAATGTTTCCTCCAGCTGCTTATCGAGATCCTCACTCAAACCGTCCAGACCATTCTGACGCACATCATATTCATGGTCATCACGGGTGTCTTGCATTTCTTCTTCTGCATCTCTGAGTTGTGCTTTTAACCTCTTTAATTCAGCCTGAGCACTCGCATTATTTCAATTATCTTCACATAGTTCGCTACGCTATGCAGTTCTCTTATGAACTTCTCTTGGTATTACCCAGAAGTTGAGACTATACCTTCTATTTGAATAATTTGGAATTTATTTTTTTGAAATGATTTTGGACATAATAAAAGAGCAGTAGTAATTTACTGCTCCTTTTAATAAAACAAAATATAAATCTCATAGTGCGGGATTATGCCATCCCAATCCAAAAATATCACGAACCCACGAACAAATGTTTATCAAGTATAACCGTAAAGCTGATTGCCTATAGTACAACCATTAAAACATAAGATGGGTAAAATAAATAATATTTTGTTTGCATTTATGGTATCACAATTTACTATATTTGTAAAGCCTTTTTGATTCTTTTTCGTATTTCGTTTAAATCATCATTATCTACTTGACATATATACTTCCCAATTCTTGATTTTGATATGCATCTAATATCTTCGCATTGAATAGATGAATCAAAGTTTAATTCTTTATATTTTGATTTTTTTAATATATAGTGCCATTCATATCTTAGCTCAGAAGTAGAATTCGATTTGCATCGTATTGTTTTTGATAATGGTACGATTATAACATTTGAACCATTATAATTAATTCGATTATTAGAGATGATTACACACGGTCTTGCTTCTAATCTACTTTTTTCATGTCCAATATTTTCGCCTAAATAACAAGCATATATTGCCCCTCTAGGATACTTTACTTTACGTTGATCATTTTTGTTAAACTTGTCTTGAATTTTTAATTTATGAGATGTCCATCTTAAAAGATTTTCAAATTTATTATAAGACATAATATCCCCCATCCTTTATCACTAGTATAACCTTTATTATATACTAATCATAGAGAAAGGAATAGTCCAAACATACGTTTCATTCCTTATTCAAATAGTCTATATTTTTCGAGTTACCAATCGCTTGTAACCCTATGCCTACATATATAATATATAGGACTTACCAGTCGTTGAGCGTCTTCCATATCATAAATCATATATGACTTAGGAAGTTCGTTGCGTCTGGGTGACTTGCACACCCGGTTATCCCTGACCTATCTGTTTTTTATGGTTTCTATCCGAAGACTGTTGAGTTATAAACTCGTACCGCATTCACGTTTACCGTTTCCAGTTCCGTTGTAGCAAGATAGGGTTGTGGGGACTTTCCCGCTATTAAATAGAAGTCGCGCAAATAACTTCACGCCTTCGAGTGCTGAAATCTGAGCTTTCAATGTATTCACATCTCTAGCCTGTTTACGCAGAGTCTTATTGTAATCAGCATTTTTCTTTTTGATATCCAACAATTCCTTCTGCTTATCAATCGATTTTTGAGCAACTTCATTCTCTTGCTCAAGCATCTTTGTATAGAGATCAACAATAGAATCTTTGTAGTCTTCAACAACGCCAACAGAGCTTGAAATCTGATTGAGAAATTCTTTTTGCTGCTCCTTATATTCACTTGTTGAGATATTCCCGTTCTTTAAATCCTCATCAAGCTTCTTCAATGCCTCTTGATAATTCTTGATTTGCTGTTTCGCAGCATTCATACCCTGACTAATCAAAGACAAATTTGCAATACCATCTACAGTTAAACCGCCGTTCTTATCAAGAAAAGCATCACTATTTAAAAGTCCTCTTAAATCATCTGTCTGGTCAATCAGATCACCTAATGCTTCCTGTCCATCAAAGAACGGTTGCCATCTTACTTCCCAGATTTTATTTTTGAGGTCTTCAATATTCTCCATTGCATCAAAGATAGCATCATCAAGACCCTCAATCTCTTTTGCAATTTCATTATATTTGTCAGAACCGACATCATATTTTGCCTGATCCTTTAATAGTTCATTCCGCTTATCGTAGTTTGCCTGAATCTGTGCATTTGCATTGTCAAGCTGTGCCTGTAAATCTTTTTCAGATACCTGTTCACCTTTTGATTCTGTAAGGTCAGAATTGTTTTCCAGTCGTTTTGCAGTTCTGTCTAACTCATCAATAACCTGTTGCAGTTTCAGTAAATCAAGTTCTCTTAACTGATCTTGTAATTCAATCAGTGTTTTCTCAGCTTCAGCAGCTTCTTGTCTGAATCCATTTAATGCAGCTTGTGCTTCAAACCATTCCGTTGAGTATTCAGCCATATACCCATTTGCCATGAGTTTATTGATTTCATCTTGATATGATTTAATCTGTGACTGTAATTTACCTGCAACATCCTGTTGATTTTTAATAGATTCTTGCAGAGAGCCATACATATTGTCGGAATATGCAGATTCTCCTTTTGCAGCTGCTAACTCACGTAATGCTTCCTGATAATCTACAGCAGAGGACTCAATTCCAGTCATCATATCGATGTAATCTTCAATATTATCCAATGCTGTCTGCGCCAGTTCACTCTGTTTATTTAAGAGGTCATCGTACTGTTTATTACAATCTACGAGCTTATCATAATAAGACTGCAACTCGCTGATTATTTTTTGAGTATCCTGGTCGTATTTTGAAATATCCATAGACCCGTTCTGAATCTGATGTACGATAAGTGGGTTTATTCCACTCTGTTGTACAATAGAATCAAAATGACTTTGATAAGTCCCAATTGCTTGCTGAGTCCTATTCAGTAGTTCACTGTTCTTAGACATTGCTTCATACAGTTTCTGTTGCTTATCTGGGAGATGTGCGATACGCTCCATTTGACTCATCAATAAATCATACTGTGATTCTAGGCGTTGAAATAGCACCTCAACCCAGTCCGTGTATCCGGATACTGCCTCTGATAATTTCTCGGCAGCTTCCGATGTGTCTGATGCTGCTTTAGAAGTATCAGAAGCAGCTTTGGCAAGATTATTTGATGCGGAGTTGAGATTGTTGGAAGTAGTGTTGGATAAACCCGCTACATTTTTGTTCGCATTATTGACACCGATACTTCCTGTCACATATGCTGTACCAGATGCATAGGCTTTCCCTCTTCCACCATTAGAAGTTACATATCCATTTTTAAAGATTTCTTCCGTTTGTTTATGATTAAAAACAATTGCATTCTTTGGAATATGAGCAAATTCAGCCCCTCTATCACCAACTGTCCACCATCTGTTCCCGGAGACAACTAGCTCACGACCAATCTCTCCAGTTAAAGCAACTTCATCATTCTGAACTCCCCACTCTCCATTTGCAAGAGCTTTATGAATCCCACGATGTACTTGCGCTGTTCCTTCTACATGAGCAGTTCCATTTACTTTGGGCGCAGAACCATTCGTTATAACATTATAAGTTACTGTTCTCTGCAAATTAGATGGATTGTAATTATCTACTGCTGTAGAATTTAGATGATATGTAACTGTTGCATCTTTGTTCTCTGGTGTGTAATTTTGAATTGCAGTATCATTCACTCCACATTTCACCAACATCTCTGGTGTAATTGCACTAATACTAGACACGATGCTTTCAATAGATGATGCGTCAAAACTACCACTAACCTTTGCCTGAATTGTAGGTTGCATTGCTTGAATTTCAGAAGCAAGAGAATTTACTTTTGCCTGGGCTTCTGATGTGTCAGCACCAACAGATGCTTGCATATCCAATTCATTTTTCGCATTTTGAAATTCCTGCAATTTTGCAAGAACATTCGCTATCTCTCCTTCTACTTGTGACGTGTCTACATTCATAATCACAGGGTTGGTCAATTGCTGCTTCTGCGCGATACAATACTGGATAATATTATTCGCATTCTCAATGGAAGAAGCATCAACATCCGGACGTGCTTTTATCTCATTCATTTGGGCAATTGTGCTATCCAGTGTTGTAATCTTGCCCTCTATATCTTCAATTCCAGATACATCCATTTTAATATCCAGATTTTCATTTTCTTTCAAACTTTGTAATGCATTTGCTGATTCATAGGCTTTCACACCTAAATCTCCAACTGTTTGTACTGCTTCATCCGCCCAGTTAAACTCACCACCAAACTCTTCCATCTCTCCAAACATTGCTTGTACCATGGATTTAGACAGATTCAATTTCTCTTCAAAATCTTCCATTTTGATTCCATCTGCAAGATTAAAAATTTCTTTTCCATTGATATCTGTTTCCACATTCATCAGCCCGGCATTGACTGCATTACTGCAAAACTGCGCAATGTCCATTCCCACTCTCTGACCATTTTCATCATAATCAAAGTATCCACCGATACTATCCATATAACTCTGAACAGCTTGCTCATCTTCGTGATTGATTGATTCTGGTACAATAAAATCTACTGCAGCCTCGTATCTTTTTGTCCCGACTCTTCCGTAATCTTCAGAATTCGGATCTGTCACATTAGAAATTGCCTGAATTGCATCCAGAGAAGCATCAAACATATCCCCAGATTCTGTTGTGCTTTGCTTATCCAACCAGTTCTGATATGCACCTGTTGCTTCTTTGATTGCCGATGTGAGTAAATCATACTGTTGACACTCTGTTGCAATCGCAGAATTCGCAGACATTAAGGAGTCTAATTCTGTCCTTGTCTGATTGTAATCATCTGTTCCCTCATTTAAGGATTTCAATTTTTCTCTAAGTTGCTCAATTTCTCCGGCATTTTTTAAATATTCTGATTGTTTCTGCGCTTTGTTTGCATTGTTGGTTGCAATTGCTTCTTCTGCTTTTGCTTTTGTAATTTCTATAACTCGATCTTCATTCAGCCGCATTGTACCATTTATATATTCCAAAGCTGACTGATAATCTCTTAATTCATCAGAATCAAATGTTTCTATATCAATGGATTTCCCTGTAGATTGTCCTGATAATGCTTCTGATGCTGCTGAAATTGTCTTTAATGTTGTCTGTGTAGAATTTGCCAATTCTTCAAAGGACTTTGCAGACTCTTCTACATTTTCTCCTGTTTGCGTAGTGACAACTCCTAATTCTACTAACACATCCAATAGAGGCTGAATTTCTTCTGCAGATGTCCCAGCAATCAGTCCCATATCCAAAGCAGCCTGTGTCAATGCCTGAATTGCAACCTCTCCTTTTTGTGACCCTTCTGTATCCAATGCAATCTTAAAATCCAAGTCACTCAATCCAAGGCGCTTGATATTGTTTGCATATGCTTTTGCTGAAGACTCAAATCCTTTGATTACGTCATCGGTTCCATCACTTCCAAGAATCCCCTTAAATTCTCTCGCTGCAATTGATGCTTTTGCTAACTGATCTGTTACACCATCAAATACAGAGGCATACTTATTATCACTTCCGACAATAGAGTCTACTGCTTCTTGTACTCCTTCGAAAGATGTCTTTGCTTCTTCAATTTTAGAGGTATCCCCACTTGATAACGCTTCATTATATTTCTCTACTGCATCTGCATAATCTTCATATAATTGACCGTAAGATTTCTTGGATTTATCGTAGTCTACAGAAAACATCTTTTCATTTGCTACCATATCCATCTGCAAGAATGTCTGATAACTCTCTTGATAATCGTCCAAAACCTTCTTATTTGCACTTAATGCTTTACTTGAGTAATTCAGAACAGATTCTATTTTCCCTGTCGCAAAATCCTGTCCTTCATATTCTGACTGTAATGCAGATACACGATTCATAAAGTCATTGATAACTTTATCCGCTTTGGATGCATCCCCATCAAATGAGATTGTAAATATCCCGGTGTTCATCCCTGTATCCTGTAAAGTAATTCCCTGCTTTTCAAATTCCTTTGCGATATCATAGATGTCTTTCCCCACACCTTCGATTTCATTCGTAACACCTGTATCACCAAGACTATAGTGTCTCTTCTTAGTCATTGCTTTTTCTACATCTTGAAATTCTTTTCTGTTTTCATTCAATGTAGACTTTGCATTTTCAACTGCAATCTGCTGTAACAAACCAAGCTGTGTCTGAAGGTTTCCATTGACCAGATCCACTCCTGCTGCCTGTTCTGGATATTGAGAAGTAATCTGATTTTGAATTTCTAAGATTTGTTGCTTAACGCTATACTCTTCCGATTCAGTTAAATCACCAGAAGCTAATTTTGCTTTTAATTCTTTATATTTGGAGATTTGTTCATCCAGACTGGATGTAGATTCTTTCCATGCATTCGATGCATCTTTGGCTGTCTGAATGGTTTCTTCTACAGACTGCTGATATGCATTCCAGATAGAAATACCTGCTGTTAATGCTGTGGTAATCAAGACAATCGGATTTGCCATCAACGTTGCCCAGAGTCCCTTTAATGCACCACTAAATGTGACCGTTGTTGCTGTTGCTGCTCCTTCTGCCGTAGCCAATCCCATAGTAGATAATTTTGCAGCAGCTTGTGCTTCGCTCAGTCCGGTACTCTGTAAGATTTGCATTCTTTGAGCATTGGTTAAATTTTGTGAAGACAGCACTGCCTTTAATTGACTTTTAGATAATCCATCTACCAAGGTGGTCAACTGTTTTACACCATCTGTACCGATATTACCTGTTTTCAATAAACTCATTGCGTTGCTGAAATTTTGCATTTTCATAGCTGCTTGCGTAATAGATGTTGTCAACATTGTGAAGCCTTTGATTGCACCACCAACTGCCAAGCCAGTCAACGCAGTCTTTAACAGGCTTGTTTTATCCAGAAACTCTACCACTGACTGCGATGCTTCCAAGATTCCAGAAATAGATTCTTTACTAATCAAATTCATGGATAAAGACTCAAATGATGCTTGCAGACTCTTCTTTTTCGCCTCCAGGGAATTTAAGTATGCATCATTGAACTTCTTCATTGCCATTCCGCTAGAATTCTGAGCTGTTTCTGTCAAAGAGAGTACTTTATCATAATTATCAAATAAAGAAATCAATTTGTTATATTGATAGGTTCCACCCATCGCAGTGGCAATCGCTTTTTGCGTGTTTTTATCAAACATTAACCACTTCTTCCCAACATTATCAATTATGGTTTCTGCATCCAGAAATTGACCATTTACATCTCTCATATTGATGCCAACTGCTTTTAACACCTTTTCCGTATCATTTAAGGCTTCTCCCGTCTCCGCATCAATAAACTTACCAGCTTTAATCTGATTCATGCGTGATAACATGGATTTCAGCGCATTACCAATTGATTCATCAGAATCCTGCGTAACTTCTTTAATCGTGGCAATTGAGGCAGCAGTCTTTTCCAGCGATAATCCAGCATTATGTGCCATAGATGCTGTTTTGGTTAATGCTGTACCGATGCCTTTGGAATCCGATGAAGATTCCAAATCAATGCTCGATAAAATATCATTTACGTGACTTGCCTGATCTGCTGCCAACTGGAATCCATTTAAATTTGCGGTCAGCACTTTAGAACTATCCTCAGAAGACATCTTGGCATTTTTACTGAGTACCATGGTATCTTTAATCAACATATTTGTCTCTGCCAGTGACTTACCACTTCTCAACCATGTATCAGCGCCGGATGTAACCTCTGTTGTAATCGCCCCAAGAGATTTTGCCATGTCATTATATCCACTGACCATATTTCTGACTTCAGAATAACTATCTCCTGAAGCAATCTGCAAGTCTATAATAGCATTATCAATGTCCGAAATTGCTTCTACGGCTGCTCTTGCTGACTGTTCAATCGTCTGAAATGACAGTCCTAACTTTGCCAATTCTTTTATAGATGTTCCTAATCCCTGCGCGCTTTTCTTTGCTGTATCATAGCTTTTTGCCATATTATCTACAGAATTTGTACCCTCTACATTTGCATTGATATTGATTTTACTCTGCTTTAGATTGTTAATCTTTTTTACAGCAGTATCCAATTCTGACGTATTGACATCCAACTTAATTTTCTGGTTATTATTTTTTCCAATATCCTCAATTTCTTTGGATGCTGCTTTTAATTTTGACGCATCCACATCAATTTTCACTTTTTGTTTCTGCTTGGTCAAATCATCCAATTGCTTTTTTGCTTTGGACGTGTCCAACTCTACATCAACTTTTATTTTATGATCCGACATATGCCCTCCTTATAATTGACTAAATGTTTTTTCCAAAATTTTAGGAACAGCTTCTTCCGTCCTCTTAAAATATCCGTGTTTACCGAGTGTTCCTGAATGTCCTTGCTCTGTTGCGTCAATTACTTCCGCTCCAGAAAATGTTCCTGTATGATAAGAAATATTATCATCCAGATAAGACTCAAATGTAAAATGATTTCCTGTACCGGAAACCGGAGTTGTTTCTGGGGATATCAACAATGTTCCAGTTCTTTCATATTTCACTGGATTTCCAGAACCATAATAGTCCATAACATTATCCTGCAATTCCTTATCTATTTCATTTCTGGCAGACTCAGCAGCCAACCCGACATCCTTGATTAGCTGCTGTTCCAAATCTGAAAAACTACGAAATGTCGCCATATCTATTTCTCGATCTTACTTAATGCGCTTCCGACAAGTGCCATCCCAAATAGTGCGCCAATTGCTTCTGCAACATTTTTCTTCTCTGCCTCTCTTTTTTCTTCCGCTAATTTATCAATAACCTTTTGACTGTCCATCATGTGACTAACTAATGTTTTTAAGCCATTTGTATTTTGCACATATAGTACTTCATCTAACAAAAATAATCTGGACGCATCATCTAACTTTTCCCAATAGTCTACAATATATCCCTGGATTTCTTTTACATCTACATTGCATCCAAATCCTAACTTTTCCAATCTATTATCATTGATTTTGTATTCCATGACATTATCTCCAGATATGGAATATTGATATGCTTTAGCAACTTTACTTGTATCCAAATATGCAACACTGTCAACTATTGTTTTGGGTATGTTTACAATCAAAATCTGTTTATCCTCGATAATAACTTGCCCTGTATAATATCCTACTATTTCCATAACATCCACTATTTTTTTCTCTTCGTCCACTACTTCCTCTATGATGAATTTATAAAATTCCCCAATTTTTAACTCATTTACATTTACCATTTAACATTTCCTCCTGTTTGAATAATTTATAATTTCTCATCAGCAAATGAAACTTCTTTGCATCTCCTATCCCTGTTCCAGCAAAGACAATCCCTAATATAGTGCGTTCCATTGTTGTCATCTCGTCCCATGTATCTGTCATTTCCTCAAGCAATTGCTCTCCTGTTTTTGGCATACCATTTTCATCAAAAATACGGATCTTTGTTTGTTCCAATAGCTCCTCTATGTTCTCTAATCTATGCTGCCCTGAGTCATTACCTGCAAAATAACCTGTCCATTTATCATAAATTGCCTGAACAGTTTTTTCACATACCTCTTTTTTCTCTTGTGTCATTTGTTCCAGACACATTACATATTTATCAAAATTGTTTTGTTCCAATACTTACTCCTTATTATTTTATTAAATAGGATTGTTCTGTGACAGATTGTCACATATGAATTAACTGAATAGCTCTGTATCCAGTCCGATAGATTTTAAAATAGATTTGATTAAATATAGATTGTTTACCTGTTCTTCTTTATATTTTTGTTTCAATAAGAGTTTGCGTAAATACAAAATCTCATCTTCTGTCAGATTTACTTGCACGTTTTCTCATCACCCCCTGTCTCAATTGCTTCATCGACTGTCAGATAGTACTTTCCACTCAGGAACGCATAAATCCTTTTCATGGTATCTTCCTTCATTTTAATTTCCGGATTCCCATTCAACCATTTATTCACAACCGCATAATTCCTACCAATGCACTTAGAGAAATGCGTGATTGTAATTCCATTCACAGACAAATACATTTTTACCACTTCTCTGATGTCCATTTTTATGTCCTCCTACTTCTCTTTTCTTGGGTAAATATATCATAAAATTATGATGTTTTTCTCCCTATAGATATCCTCACTTTTTTGAAAACGGGTGCAGAACCCCCATAAAATAAAGGATACTCTGCACCCATAAAATTTTTCAAAACTCCATATGTTCTATTTGTGATATAACTAATATTCACCACTTCTCTAGCTCAGCAAGTTACTCCTATTCTTTTTTGCTATTTCTTTTACGCAACAACTCGCTACATTTATTACTACACGTCTTCCGATTTCTTTCTGCAAAAAATTTCCTTCCGCACACTTCACAGATTTTGACACTGCGCTCACCATTATATTGATACAGATCAATCAATGGATTTTTTTCCTTTGCATAGAAGAGTTTAGTCTTATCTGGATCTGGTAAATAAAAAGAAATTTTAATATATTTTCTCAACTTCTCTTGTTTGATGTATCCAGCCTTTTCCAACCTCTTTAATCCTTTATCTGCAATCTTGCTGCCAATCCATTCATCAATGGTTACTCTTTTGATTCCTTTGATATTTTTGCCACTTGCCAGCAAAAGACAATCCGCTTCTTTCTCGCTCTTCGCGACGTATCTCTGATACAAAACATATAAAATATACAACAACTCTCGATCTTTCGGACAGTTCTTTTTACATTCCATACTAAATATGGAATCATAAACACTTTTCGCAATCGGTACTTCCATTAAATCTTCCTGCTTCTTCTTGATCTGCTCAATTCTTTGTGCAATCTCTTCTGTCTTTTCTTGGCTTGTCTGGTATGCCTTCCGTTTTAAAGGCAGTTCTATATTTTGTTTCACGTTCAGTTCCACATTTTGAACTAAAATATTCCCGTAACACCCCCAAAGGATATCCTTGTTACAATCTTCTCTAAATTCTGGCTGATAATATTCCATATCCACCAAATAGGATGCTGCCATTTTTCGATCCGGAATCATTTTATCAAATTGCTTTAGACAAAAAATATAGATCAATTCTTTCGCAAGTATCTTGTCATTATATGTCTGGTTATATTCTGATATTACCCCCTTTAGATAATAGGATACTCTCATTTTCAGTTTCGGCAGAAGTGTTCTCATCTTCTTATATTCTTTAGAATTCCTCTTGACCGTGATACTTCTATCTTTTAGAGTCTCAGGATTAAAACCGTTTATATCGTCCAGACATGAAATCTTGGTAATTCCATTGCTTGTCTTTTTTCTTATATATTCTGATATCCGATCTACATTGTGATAGGAATGAAACTCACAGCACAGATCGCTTCTTCTATCTTTGGCATACTGGAAAAAATATGGTGGGAGCATTTCCTGCTCTTTATACTTATTATAAATCGGCGCATATCCTTTTAAATCCAAAGACAATTGTGTCTTGGGGAAATCAATCACATAATTGTTATATGCACATAAAATCCTAATCAATTTGATATCAGGATTTTCTTCATTATTGAAAATCTTTGTAATTGCATTCGACACATTCCCTATATTTTCATTGTCAAAGCTGCGCTCCAAACATTGATACTCTTCTGTCCTTGTAATCTGAGATTTAGGCGCAGAACCCATCTGGTAATACAAAGGTGCTTTCTGTTCGCCCAGACAATCTAAAAATGCAGAATCAGAAATAACAAACATATGATCTCCATCCACATCCGCCTGTAGTGTTTTTGTCAGCAGATCATGCGTACTTACGACTATATCATCACCAGAGAACCATTCCTTGCATTCCTCTGATTTAATCAATGACCTAATACCATGCTCACAATCAGACAAGTGAGGATATCGGATACAGCACACTTCTGATATCTCTTGCTCGTTATAATGCTTGCTATAGACATGATTTTCTGGTATCAATCCCTTTGGATTCTCTTCGCCACAAAACAGCCACTGGCAGAAGGCATACAAATCTGGACAAATATAACCGTTGATACCTTTTACATAAACCTTGCCAGCTTGCATCCTTTTTCGCTCTGCTTTGATGTACTCCTGCACTTTCTTTTTTACATACCCATCGGATAACAATTGCGGATACAATTTGATTGCCATCTGCAAACCATCTAACTTTATATCTTCCCTTTCCATATCAATACCCATAATCTTGAGTGCAACATCCGGATCTCTTTTTGCCTGATTGATATAATCAACAGATTTTTGGCAAAGTTTCTCCATCCTCTCCTCCGTAAACGTTTCCCGTGGAAGTGTCTGAATAGGTTGATAACTCAAACGGATATACTCTTTTCCCACTGGTTCTGCAAAATTGTTAATTGTAATTGCTGCGCCAGATGCTTTAAATTTGTCTCGGTAATCATCCATAGACTCATAATACTGCCACATTTTCAATTGACTCTGAGTCAAAATAACTTTCATTCGTTTAACATCTTTTGTAGATACTGGATGATTCCATGCATCTAAAATAAATGATTCACACGAGTGCTTTTCAATAAACTTACAGAAATCAAAAGGAAAGATTGCTCCTTTAATCCATCCACCACGGATTTGACAGCTGCAAGGAAGTGTCCCCGGCATAAACATCCCTGCTCCATCCATGTGAGGAACAGGAACTTCCATCTCTGTTTCTTCTATATTAAAGGTGTCCACATCCAAGTAATTCACTTTGCCTGTCACAAGAGTCTCAAAATCTTTTACAACCAACACTTCGTCAATATCGACCGCATACTCTGTCTGTACGCTCAGAGACAAATTCAAAGACTTATATGCTAAAAACTTTCCCATATTGATTCCACCATGAGCATTGATAATTTCTTCTGTCAATCCGCACAGTAACCGATTCTTATTATCTTCGTAAAATTTTGCATCCAGCAATGTAATTTCTTGATCTTTCAATTGCCCCGTAGAACTACTGTAAAAAATAAAATGCTTCCCTGCAATATCAATTCCTCGATCGATAATCTGTTTCAAAATAGGTTTCGCTGTTTTCCCTTTACATTCCAAAAATACAACTTTATCTATAAATGGGACATCTGACAAATCTTCCTTTTCCAGTCGTACAATATCATTTTCGAATAATGCAATCTGTAATTCCTCTTTTGCTTCTTTATCTTCATATATCTTCTCACGTAAAATACTTCTGATATCTGTATCTGTATACCGCTCTACTTCCTCTATAAATGCTTTCTGGGCAGCAGACTTCAACTCTGGACGATGACAATTCTTCCATTTTTTTCTCAACTGATTTTCTTTTTCTGTCAGACATTTAAAAATATTCAATTTTAATATTCTGCACCGCTTCGCCTGTTTTAAAATACTACCTATAATAATCTCTCCCTTCGTAATTCATTGGTTCATTTCTGATTCACTTTATTATTCTCCATGTGCTTTCATATTTTTATCACCTTTTTCAGATGAAATCGGACTTTCATATTCAGCACTTTTACCCCTGGATTTATGCCCTAAGCAACTCTCAGATACCCCTTATTCTACTTTTAGTACATTGCGTGTAACTTTTATAAGCTATAAGTAACAGGCTGAATTTCACCCATAAAATAGGCTGTAGACCTACTGTATACACCTTTTTTTGAAGGCAGGTTGGCGCGTTCTGGAATCTACTAACTTTATTTGTAGAGGGAACATATCTGATTGATTTTTTCTTTGCACACTCCAACCGACTTCCAAAGATTAAAGCGTAAAGACCAGATTCGTTAATTACCGTTACCGTCCTTCTCTGACCTACGTACTCGATTTGGGTACTCAGCTTATCTTCGTCTGATACATGTTTAGGGACTGCGTTTTTAGGATTTGCATACCCTAACGCCGTTGCCACATCTTTTCCCACAAACCACGGTTCGTTGTTAATCAAAATTGTCCTTACTTGTCCAAATTCTTCATTCTCAAAAATTTTCAATTCGTTCATATTTCCTCCAGTATTTTTAACTGAAGGCAGAGATGAGAGAGTATTAACCGTCCCATTTTAGCTCTTTACCAGATTCTCCATCTGACCTAAATAATTGCCGCCCAGATCATACCTGTTCTGCGGTTAGCCGAAAATTTAATTCAAATCGTCAGTATATTTCAAAAATTATTATCAGTACTATATGTATCCATAAACTTAATTAACAATTGTTCTATATACTTACTTTTCGATACTCCCGAATGCATTGCTTTATAGTCATACCACTCATTTATAAATGAAGGTAATGTTACCGTTATTTTTGTTCTGCACAATGGCAACGCATTATTGATAATTTGTTTTGCATTTTGAGGTACTCTAATAATTAGATCCACAATTCTAATTTGTTCCTCTGGAAGTGCCATACTTAATTGCTTTATCTGTTCATAGCTCACATTTTCTTTTTTATTTTTCTGCAAATTATAAATTATATCATTTAATTTTTCTGCCTTTTCTTCCCCAATATTCTTTTCTATATTTTCTATGTATTCTATATATCTACCAGCATTACGCATTGTTTTTACATTTATATTTAATTCCTCAGCTAATTGTTGCTTCGTTTTTTTATCGGTAACATTACCACTTTCTTTATTAACCATAATTACCTCCGCTATAAATAGTACGTGCCTTTTTTTGGTGCTCCTCTAATTCAGGAATCATATCTGCTAACATTTTGTAATTTTGTAGTGTATCTACAGACATGCCTAACTTAGCTGCAAGATCAGATTGGGTAACATTGTCAACCGAATTATTCGGTTCACCAATTCTGTTGTTCCCTTTTTCATTGGATGATCCGTCTCGAACCCCATATAATCTCTCTAATTCCATAATTCTCCGTCCAACCTTCTTCGCAGAGCCTCCGATATCTCCACGCTGTCGAATATTTGTTTCAAGTAGATCTTTAATTACGGAATCTCATTGTACATCCTCTCACTCTCTATATTCGTATTCCCCTGAATCAATCAAATCTACAATTGCTCTTACATCTTTCTGCGGTAATCTATATTCTTCTCCTTTTACCATTTGCACAATCTGACTCATAAAATACTGATTCTTCTGCAGCACAGCCTGTATCTTTTCTCTCATCCCCATCCATTCTAATCGACACGCTTTATAGGATTCGTAATATACAGGATCATTTGATTCATAACGATTCTTCCATTTCTTTTCCATATATGCGTATTTATTGATCTGTTCTTCACAAGTAACCAATCCAGATAATAGAATTGATTTTGTAAGAATGTGTTTATCAAAATATTTCTTATATTCTTTTTTCATAACAATCTCCTTTTCTTTCGGTGCAGGTTTTCGCTTGGCGAAAAGCTCATCGTCCCGTAGGGACGGCTCACAACCTACCGATAACGATAACTCTCCTGTACAGCCGACACCTACAGCTAAAATCTCTATTTTTTGCACACCTAAAACGCCAATTTTCCCAGTGTTTATAAGGGTTTAGAGAGATTTCGCATCCTTTCATTTCTCCCTAATATATATATAATATAGGGAGACTTTAAAGGATGTTTTTCGTCAAAAACCCAGTGTTTATAAGGGCTTACGAGAATTTTAATTGAATTTTTTATCCATTTTATAGTGCGCGAAGGGGGTCTGGGGGAAGTGCAAAAAAGAGCATAATTCATTTAGTCGCACTAGCAGATTGTGAGCCTTGGCGAACAAGGTGCGTAGTAAGACTTATGAATTTGGTCTTCCTTCCCCCAGTTAATAATTCTCTCTTTATAAATAATTTTTTTGATATAAATTCGTAATTCCTTATATATAGAGAGATCTAGGTAATGTTGGATCCACTTCAGAAAGAGCCGCAGGCGACCCTTTCTTCGTGTCTCCGTTTCACTTTGCTTCGCAAAGTCTTTGCTGACGCAAAGATACAATTTAAATTGAAATAGAAAAATTTTTTATAATTTCTTTCACATATTATTTATTTTCAAAATTGACTACCTTTTTTGGATGTATCCTCTATTATAAGCCTTACACCCAAATAGGGTAGTCAAAATTGTTTTCCGGGACAATGTAGAGAGATTAACCGCCCTCAGATTTCGGTTCCATTTTTTCTATCTTCCAAGCCTGTTTGTAAACCTTCTTCTTTTTCTTCCCAGAACTGTCCTCTATATACCTTGTAGTTTTGAATTCTTTTATCCTGTACTCAATTTCTTTTTCTTTCAAAACTTCATTCAAAGTATTTTTACTCTTCAGTAACCTTCCATTTTGCTTTGCATTTATCTTCTTGATTAATTCACTTCTGTCTCTTAGTTGCAACATAATAACCTTTTCTCTTACCATTTTCTCAAGATAAGATTCCAAAGAAAAATCTTCATTAATCAATCGGTATGTGTATGTCTTTGTGGATTTATTGTAAAATCCAAATATTCCAGCAAGATATTTACAATATCCAAACTGTCCATACTTGTTAAGCATAATGGAATAGTCAGCAATATCTTCCTTTTTCTTGAAATACATTGGTTCATTTATCCGCTTAGTATATGAATTAGGAATTACGTCTCCATTATTGTCATACACAAAATCATCATAAAGTATATTGTTGATGTCATTCTGCATAGGATACTTCTCAATCAGCTTTTCAACAGAATACTCGTTCATTCGATAATAATCAGCCATTTCTGCCTTCTGCTGCATACTTCTTCTAAGTCCTGCCAGTTTATTGTTGTTTATGATTTTAATATAGATATGCACCTTGTCATCCTCACTCTGAATACGTTTTCTACCTATACATTGTATTAACGATCCTATATCTACAATATCAATCACAATATGCTTGACATCCGTATCAATAATATTTATACCTGCATCAAAGCATGACGTTGTAATTAGAAACTGCTCTTCAAACCTTTGATTGATTAACAAATTCTTGATTTTTTCTTTATCCACATAATCATAATATTTACTGTTATTTGCACTACAGTTAAAAATACAATGCTTTTTAAATTTTGAATAAAGCTTATAAGCCTTTTCTGCTGATTGTATGAAAAAAATACCCTTATCTCCTTTTTTGATTCCTTCTTTTATAAATTCCTCCATCGTTGTATCTTTATGAAAAAATGTCAACTGCTTTATAAAAGAAAAATCAAATGGTATTTCGTATTCTATCGCCGGTTCCAAATCGTTATCTTTAATAAACTTCTTCATATATCGGGACATATGTTCACCTGTAGCTGACATAAATAAATGAATCGCTGTATCGTTTTCCATAATCATGTTAAAAGATATTGCGGTTTTATTATTAAAGCTACTATCATTGAAAAAATAATGAAATTCATCACAAACTATGTAGGTATAATTGGATAGCTTTATTTTGTCTGTATTATTCAACTTGGAATATTCAAGTGACTGATATGTGATAACATCTATCACATCACTTTTACCGTCAGCTTCAATTTCATATTTGAATTGATCAACGCAGTTTGCTCTATGAATTAACATTAGAATCTTTCCATTTATTTCCTTAGCTAATTCATACAGAGTATTTTTACAGAAATAACTCTTTCCTGCCCCCATCGGTGCTGATAATAAAATGTTATTACCGACTCTCCATTTTTTTGCTTCTTCTTTTGTTATCACATCTGTGATTCTAGTTCTCTTCATTGGCACACCTCCAACTATCGACTCATATATTCATCTATTGCCGATTTTAATTGTGGAGTGTCATTAAAGAAAAATATGTTTCTTCCAGATTTTTTCAAATCGGGACGCATATCAATAAGAACAAAACCTTTCTGCATTAAGTAACCTGTTAATTTTTGCGAATATACAATAAAATTTTTCTTTTCTTCTCTTGTTGTAATAATAATTCCTCTCCTCCATTCTTTGAATCTGGCACATCACATTCAGCAATGTGCCTGTCAATTAGTTCCTATAAGTATTATTCTCTTATTTGCGGTGCGGATTTACTAAAAATTGTTTCTTTTAGCTTATCTATCACTTGCTGCATCGTTGTTTTACCAAACGGTGTAATCTCAACTTCCAAAGATGTACCACATATCTTGTCAAAAACATGAGTTGTCAAAAGCAAAACCGTTTCCGACTTCTGTTCAACTTTCCACTCAATATTATTGAATATTCCAGATTTAACCAGATGCTTCAAATTTTTTGTAAATTCATAAGTAGTAATACGGCATGTCTCATCCGGCATTGATCCACATCTTTCTGTTACTGAAATCACATCCACTTTTGACTTCTTAATCAAATGATACAAATTCTCTGACTTCGCTATCATGTTTGTTTACCTCTCTTCCCTTGTTGTACCGGCAGTATCCTATATAGATACCGCCAATCTGTAATTTAATTCAATGAATGTTCGTTATTATTTGAAAATAAATAACATTTTGATTTCCAGGAACGGCTGACCAAATGGTTTGATAATAACTTCTTTGGAACGGTCACTTTCTTTTATGTAAAAAAGATTTATGCTGTCATCGCAAAGCGGAAGACTTAGTGAATCAGATTCTTCTCTTATTCCTACATTAAGAATCAACTCTTCATCAATATAAATGGGAGCAGGATTCTCGATTCTGATGTTAAGTCCAAATACGTTTGTGACTCTTACTAAGACACGATAGTAACCTTTCGTTTCTTCCAGAAAACCTTTCAGACCATATACATCGGTTTCCTTCCATCCATCTTCGGCAAATTCATTTTTGTTATCTTCCACATTCAGAATCATCATGTTAAGTTCCATTCCGTTCAGAAGTTCACACGTGATATACAGAAAATCTTCTTCCTTATTATATTCACTCTTTATTACTACTAAATTTTCTTTGCTGAGAACAAATCTTGTCCCATCCATTTGACACGTCTGAAAAAATTCATGTCCTGTCGGAGTACTTTCATACTGATTGATCTGCATCACCATAACTTCTTCTTCGTCTTTTCTCAGATTAAGTGTAGTAAGTGCATAATTGTTCACTACCTCAAAAATCTGCTCTGGTGTTCTGGCTCCTGTATTTCCTGTTGCTTCATTCATTACTTTGTTCATCATACTTTTTAATCTCCTTTTCTCATAATCTCAATCTTTATCACTGGTAAGATGTACGCCTGAATACGTTTCCAATAAATGTACCGCATCTCTGTATGTCATTTTGATATCTCGACTTTTATCTGCACTGATTAGATCATGGATATCTCCCAGAATAAAATCCGCTTTATATCGAGACGTATCTTCGCACAGTAAATGGAATGAAAATCTTCCTATTTTATACAGTTCTAAATATTGCACATTACCATCAGGTAGCTCTTGCTTATTGATACCTACAAATTCCATACGGTTTTCTGCAATCAATTTTTTTATCACTGCATCCTTTAAGCAATAGTGACTCAACATTCTTGTCTTTGCAGCATTGCAGATTCTATAATCACCACTTCTATATCTTCGATTTTTTGTATCTCTGGACACTTTTGCTGATTTATTGATGATATACAATGCCCCTGCTATGTTCTCATCTGTTTGCGAAAGATTATGAACCTCCCTATGAACTATTCTCTTTGGCTTTAAATTTTCACACTCTGAAACTTTGATAATATCCGGAATACTACACACATGATACTTAATACTAAAACTGCCTCGTGAATCTGTAATAGTTGTAAGTACTCTTATTTTTCCTGTATTGATTAACTGTTTTACTGTAACCTTTCCAACATCTAGTATTTCTTCAATATCACATTGCAGCAGTCCGAATCTGTCCAATGTTACAAAATCTGATAATGTTGCAGGTGTAAGATATTTGTGGGTAACTTCTATCAATTCTGATTTTCTGATCTTGCTCTTTTTCATTTCTGGTTCATACTTCTCTTTCAGGAACTTCGCCAAATTATCTTTCATTACAAAATTGATTCGATTCTTTTCAAATAGCACATCAATAATCTTTTCTTCTATGGATTTGCTCATAGTATTATTCTCCATGTTTCTTCAATGTTATTTACCTGTTTCTTCGCTGTTCACACATTATCTTAACTGTTCATCTCTGTACCATCGTCATCATCGTCCAATTCTCGCAGCAAATCTAAACTTGATTTTCTACGCTTACTTGTTTTCTGTGATGACGCTGTTTTCCTGGATTCTTCCAATCCTATATTGATTTCTTCTAACTGCAAAGTTCTGCGCTTGCCGATTCTTTCTCGCTGCTCTTCTACTGCTGATTTTCCTAATTCAGAGATATAATCCACTGGAAATGACAACCCAGACAGGCACACGATATTTGCTGTTCCGTTATTTCCAGTAAAAATATTTTCTGGTGTTCCTACTGCTTGTATGATTTCATGCTCGTCTAAGTGATTATCCTTTTGATTGATAATACCGATATTTCCCACTACACCATCGTTCATCAGTGGTAAAAAGATGTTCTTTGCAGTCAAAACATTTATCATATCTTGTGTTGATACTGATTTATCTTTTCCAGATAGCATTGCCAACACAAATACTCCATGTTCTCTTAACATCCTCATTTTCTCCGAATCATCAAAGTTAGAGCCTTTTGATACAGAACTGTCTGTAAAGAATCTATCAAGCATATTGATAAGCGTCTCATTGATCTTCTGCAGATCCTTGTGAGCATCATTATTGACCAGAATCATTGCACCTAATTCTTCAATTTCCATCAGTTCTTTAACCGTATTATATGCGTTAATTCTTTTTTGAATGGATTCATCTTTTCTCGGCATTAGTACAATCGGACATACAATCTTTTCCGGATTAGCACATATAATGTCACTAACATGAGTAATACTTCCACTACCTGTAGTTCCACCGCCAGAAGCAATCGGCAGTACAATTTTTTGTTCAATTTCTTTAATTTTTTTCACAATATCTATATTATTTTTCAATGCTTCTAAAGCAAGATTTCTATCTCCGGCTAATCCGTCATAGCCACGCAAGACAAGTACATTCTTCGCAGAAGATATCGTCTGATTGTCCTGCTCACTACCGTTGATCAGCAACGTGTGATAATTTCTTTGCTGGAACCCATACCCAACTGTTTCTCCTGCTAAACCAAGTCCTATCACTGCAACTTCTTTCTTAATCATGCTCTACCTCTCCTTTTCTTTCTATAAAATTGATTCCTTTATCAAGTAGATAAAATGTATCTGCCTGAATTGACTTACATCCCTTTTCTACATACCCCATTTCTTTCATATTCATCATCTTCCGATATGTAGTTGGACGAGTCGTTTGTGTTACATCCATAATTTCCTGTAATGTCATTCCTTCAAAAAAGGAAGTACATTTCTTTTTCTTTAGTAGTTTCAAAATGATATAATCTGTTCTGTTCAATTCCATTCATATCCGCTCCTCCCTGTAATTTTTCTGTACCAAAACAATACCCAGCTGTTTTCTAGGATATTATTTAAGTAAATTTGCTGTTCATTTGTATGCAAAAAATATATAGGCTCTGCTGCCTAATCATATATTCTCCGCTGCCGGAACTGCACTGTATTCAATTTTCAACGTACATTTTTGAGTACAAAAATTAAACATATGCGCTATATGTAGAATTACAACGCTCATATATTTCATTATTCTTCCACTCATTTAATTGTTAAGTTGGAAATTTTGCAGAAACGCTTGACTACTTAAAATAAATCTGTATTATATAAATATGTGTAGCGTCTCGCTATGCTTTGTTTTGAAAGAGGAATCTTTATTCCGGAGGTGTTGGCGCACCGTTGATGGAATTTGGATTTCTCTTTTTATGTTACAATAGTCATATTACTACGAACATTTGTTCTTTCTCGTGTTTTTCTAAACATCTATTGCAAACTACCGTCTCTCCTATAAAGAAGTTCTTTGGTATGAGACTATATTACATCACTTATAATTATTTGTCAATAACTTTTATAATAATTATTATTTTTTACATCATTATATTATTGAATTGTTTTTACCCAATTTACATGTTATACTAATAAATATTAGGGAGGTGCTGACTTTGTCAAACAAAATTTCAATAAAACGTCAAAAGGTTCTTTTAACACCTTTATTACAAGATACTATAAAAAATTTAAGAAAAAAATATAATAAAAGAGGAGATAATTTGTCTAAACAATTACAAAAAGGAGCCTCTTATATTTCCCAAATTGAGAATGGCAAGATAAAAGAAATAGAATTTGATTCTCTTTTAGAAATTTTTCATCTTATTTTAAATATGCCCAATGAATCATTTTTCAATTTCATGAATGACTATATCAATGAAATTATAAAAAATAATAATAAAAAGAAATTAGTATATGAGGATTGGATACACATATTTATTCTTCAAGAAAAACAATTTTCTCTTACAGATAATATCATTTTATTTATTAAAAGCAAATTGGAGAAATTAGAAAAAAGTCCTGACGACTTGGTAGATAAAATAAATCAAAATAATCAGTTAGATAATTGGTTTGATAAGCGTAGTTATATTCCAAACAAAGTCTATGTTAATGTTACATCTTCCGGGTTATACGAAAGTGAAGAGTTTGATACCATAATATGGGTTCGTTATGCATTAGATAAAGATCTTATAAAGAATATTTTAAATCATAATATTTTTACTATAAATTACGTGAATATGTATGCTATTTTCCGAAATTTATTTGAATTCGAAGACAATACGCCTTCTTCTGTTCATAAAAAAACTGAACAAATTATGTTAGATAATAATTTTCTTAATACCTTTGAACAATTCGATTTTCTACATTCAATCTCCCGAAAAGGATTTCTGAATCCACCGGAAGAGAATACATTTACTTTTTATGATGATCTAATTATAAATTATCATGAAAAATATGTTAACTTAAAAAAGCAGGTCTTTGATGAATTAGATTTTGCATTTGCTCAGTATTACAATAAAGATTCTGCGTCCTCTTGTGAAAAAATGGAAAAAGTATTAGAAAATCTTTCTACAGATGCCGGTTTAGTTGTAGCAATATTGTCTTCCCAAATAAATAGTATTCCTAAAATTGTACGTCATGACTTTTTTGAATCATATAAAAATCTACTAGAGCAATACATTGAAATGAAAATAGATGAATGACAAATAAAATCATTTTCTTTATAGAGCCTACTGGAGTAATTTCCAGAAGGCTCTATTGTATCATATTATATTAAATTCCTGTACTCTCTCCTTCCGTCAACAATAGCATAGATAATCACTGTTCTATTTTCTTCGTTCACTTTGTAAAATACCAGATGACGTTCTACGATCAACACCCTATATCCTTGTTTTCTAAGGATGGAATATCTTGGGATACTTCCGGAGTAAGGAAATGTGGATAATTTTATAATCGACTTTTCGATTTTATCCAAATACTCAAGTGCAATTTCTACACTGCCGGAATCATCTGCAATATAAAAAATGATTTCTCTTAACTGCTCATCTGCTTTATCCGTTCGTACAATTTGATATTCCATTTCTATTTCCTCTCTAACAGGCTATTGCGTATGTCATTAAAAGTCTGTTGGATTGGTGCAACTCGCCCATTGACAGCATCTTCTTCCGCTTCTGCCAAGGTACGCAGTAATTCCAATTCTGACTGCATCTGATTATAGTCTTGTAACCCCATAACAACCGTATCACCTTTTCCATTTTTTGTAATGATGATCGGTGTTCTCTTTTCATGACACTCTTGAGATATCTCGTTGTAATGATTTCTTAAATCCGCTGATGGTCTTACAATAGTTTCCATATAACCGCCTCCTTTATATAGTCATATTATATCACAATTTTTATATATTAGGTGATTTATTTTGATATTATAATGCTGTGTATGGCAACATATCTGTATATTGTATTTTATTTGTATTTAAACGCTATATATTGTATATCCATTCACATCACGCTTCTGAAATTTCCTTCCGAACAGTAAATAGTTTCACATTATGAAACTATTTAATTTCCTTGTAGAATCTACGTTTTCCGCTGAACCTTCTATATTCAGCCTCTTTAAATGAGAATTGTTATCATTTATAAAAATATCCTTTATAATACCAACTCTCTCACCGAACAACTCACCGACACCTATTTTTTACCGTTTTATATCCTACTATTTTAGTATGAATTCGCATAAGCTCTCCATTTGTCCGAACTCCGCATATGATAAAGGACTGTACACTTCTGCACAGTCCACCAACAAATAAATCACAACACTTTAAAGGTAGTTGTATCACCTATCTCATAATATCTTTCTCTGACTTTTTTGTCAAGAATGCTCCTGCTGCCATAACCTTTTATTAGGTCAATCAGACTTTCTTTATCCCCCTAATTATGTCCATGTCTGTAATTCTCCAACATTCTGTTTTGGCAAGTTCTCTCAATATAAATTCTCTGTCAACCTCCATTGTGCAATATCCAATACACTTTTGCTCTTCACCTGGCAAGTTCAAAAACACTGGCTTAACATCCTTCCATCCGATTTGATCATCATCACCTATCGGATCTCCAATGCTCAAAATCGACTTAGAGATAACTTCACGCACACTGAATTCATCACCTTCGTATATTTGATAAAACATTGTTTCCACTGATTCAAACATTGCCACATCTTTTAATGATTCTTCATATGTTTCCCTACATGGTCGATACATCAACATAATATTTTCCTCCGCATTTTTATACTTTTAGTTTACTATTTTTATCTACTCAACACCAGTAAAATTTTACTGGCACTAAATAGAATCTTGCTATCCAATTTTCTTGACAATCAGATCAGATACTTTTCCTACAAACTCAATCATATACTCATGATATTTATCATTGTAAAAAATTTCCATCACACATTCTCCGACAGAATATGTAGTACGGCTTGTACTCTTTCCTGTTTCTCTATCTATAGCCATAAATACAAGTTCATCAAATTCCGGTTCATATTCCACCTTTGCGCACGGAATATCTAAACTGATTCCGTAATGATCTGTGCTTTCCACGCTGACAAAATTTCCTGTTACTGCTTCTACAAATGCTTTTACTGTTACTGTTTCCATTTTCTCTTACCTCTTTCTTTAAATGTTATCACCTTTATTATAATTGCAGTTACTGCATAGCCCCTGCAAATTATCAATCGTATTTACTCCACCTCTCGACATCGGGAAAATATGATCAATTGTTAAGTAATTGTCTTTGCTGGTATAATCATTAATCTGTAACTGTTTTCCACAGATTGCACATTTCACCTCTTGTCTTTGATACAATATTCTTCTTTTCCCACGCTTAGATCCTGTTGTAATCTTTTTGCATCGTTTTTTAAGTGATATTCTCTTCTGACTAACCTCACACATCACCGTTTCCATCCCACACATAACCGCCACAATATAATCACAGAGTCCATCAACTAACCATCCATTTTGTGTGACAACGATCTGTTTTTTGAATTGTCTGTGCCTTATGTAATACACTACATGATTTTCCACCTTTGACTCTTTTGGCGGTGTACGTGTGTACCGATTCGGAATTAGGATTTTATCAACACGCATTTCCATCATCATATACACACGCCTCCTCTCTCTAAAAGAACTTGTCAACCAGAACCTTTATGATTGCCTTTTTCAGTTCCTCTGTATAGTCTGATAAATCAACAGCAATACTACAATCCATCTGCTCCAGCTTCTCATTTTCTGCATCTGTAAAACCAACCTCAATCGTTGTATGGATCGGTTCATTTGCACGGATAACAACACGCAAATACGTGAAATCAATTTTTACAGGCTTATCACTCCATACAGATAGAATGTTGAATCCGTGTTCCTTGTTAAATTTTTCAATTTCTCTGGTACGGTTAACCTTCCCGATCTCAATCGCTTTCTCAACTTCTTCCCTTAATTCGTCAGACATAGAACAGATATCAATGGACACTTCCATGTAATCTTCATCAAATGTGATATTGCCTAACTCTAATACTCCGATATTTGTTGTCTCTGTTCTTGATTTCCACTTTAACATAATTCAATACCTCTTCTTTCCTTGTTACATATGTATTATTTTTTTAACAATTTTGTATCATCAAACCATTTTGTGTGACCTTTGGATTCATCAAAACAGATTTTCGGCTGTGTAATGATACTTTTCCCTATTGACTGTACGCCCCTATCTTTGTCTGTCTTAACTGCAAATTGCATTTCTTGCTTCTCCATGTTTCTTTCACCTCTCTTTTAATATCCTGCCACAATATAATATAGAAATGTTCCTATAAAGAACCCAATTGTACAAATTCCTGTTTTAAGGAATAAGGATTGCGCTTCATATCGTGTCTGTCTCTTCTGTTTTCTCTTGTGATCCACTGGAATCAATTCAATCCGTCTCTCCGGCTCAATATTAATTAAGTCAAGCTGGCATGTATTATAAAAATCTGTCACTGCTACCCTTCCTCTCTTACAAAAATCTGCATTTTAATCATTTCAGAAAACCATGATTTTGCATCAACAAAGTTTTCTTTGTCTCCATATTTTTCAAACCATTTCAGCCAGTCCTTTCTTGATAATGTAATCGGTCGTTCTTCTTCAAAATATGTATATATGCTATTCATAACTACTTTTCTTTCTCCCCGTCATGCCGATAGGACAGCTTTTGAATTATCTGATTCGTAACACGTTGTAACTCGTTGTTCTTTCAAAAGGCTTCAAATCGTCTCCTAAGATATCCTTTAACTTATCCTTATCCAGTGTAGTTCTGCTCTGTGCTTTATAGGTGATTTTTGCACTGTCAGTGATTTCCGAATCCAGATTATGCTCTGTCATATACAAGATAACTTCATGCTCAACTGCTTTTACTTCATTTTCAAGTTCTTCTTTCATAGCTTTCAGGCTTCTCAATTCCTGCACTTTCTGTTCTAATTCTGTTTTTGTGATACACATAATTTTTTCTCCTCTTCTTATGATTTATTTGTTGTTACAACCCTTTAAGCATCTTCCTGACTATTTCTGCATCATTCCGACCGATCACAGGGATATGGCTTAAAGTTTATGAGTGCTTTCGGCTTTCTCGGTTGTTTTGTAGGTCTGTTTTGTTTGACCTTGTGATTGTATTGTACACTTATTTCAGGTGTATGTAAATTGACATTATACACAAAGTATGCACCTGTTTTTTTGTGTATATTATACACTTTTAATAGGTGTATGTTCTGTGATATACTTTTTTATAAACACTTGCTATGAGTGTATTACATATGATATACTTTATTTAAAAGGGAGGGTTCATCATGTTGAAATATAAAATTGATATATTGGAATCTTTAAAAGAAAAAGGATATACTTCATATAAAATAAGAAAAGAAAAACTGATTGGAGAATCACAGTTACAAAAAATAAGAACTGGTGAAATAGCAAGTAAAGAAACGTTGAATACTATATGCAAATTGTTAAATTGTCAGCCAGGAGATATATTGGAATATATAGAAGAAACTGAATAAATTTCCATGCACTTGTTTCGTGTGTATAATATACACTAAAATCAAGTGCTTTTTTGTGCATAAAATCAATATTCATACACCCGTTTTAAGTGTATAATAATCTCATCAAATAAATCACACACAGAAAAGGAGAGATTATTATATGAGTAAATCAGTGTATGAAATGGTAACAGACAGAATTATTGAGCAGTTAAAAAATGGTGTAATTCCTTGGAAAAAGCCTTGGCACGGTGTAACAAGCGGAGCATACAACAGAATCACAAGAAAACCTTATTCCTTATTAAATCAGATGTTATTAAAACATACGGGTGAATATGCCACCTTTAAACAGTGGACAGAATTGGGCGGTCACATCCGTAAAGGAGAGAAATCAGAAATACTTGTATTCTGGAAGATATTACCTGTTGAAGAAAAGAAAGAAGATGGAACAACAGAAATAAAACAGATTGCAATGTTAAGATATTATAATGTCTTTCATATTTCACAGGTAGACGGTATTGAGCCGTTATCTTATGAGGCAAAAGAACTGTCACCACTAGATGAAGCTGAAAAGGTAATCAGTGATTATATTTCAAGGGAGAATATCGTATTAGAGAATACGACATCTAATGAAGCGTATTACTCACCTTCTCGCGATCTGGTGCATTTACCACTAATGGAACAGTTTAAGAACGAAGCAGAATATTATAGTACAGCATTTCACGAACTAACACACAGCACCGGACATAAAAGCCGATTAGACCGACTTAGTTCCTCAACAACTGCTCGTTTTGGTAGTGAAGATTATAGCAAGGAAGAACTTGTTGCAGAAATCGGAAGTGCAAACCTTATGAATATTCTCGGTATTCAAACAACTGGAAGTTTCAGAAATTCAACAGCTTATATACAAAACTGGTTATCTGCACTGAGATCTGACGTGAAATTCATTGTTTCTGCATCTTGCAAGGCAGAAAAGGCAGTCAAGTACATTTTAAATGAAGAATAGGACTTTTTGGGTGTAGCTTATACAGTTGCACCCTGCTGTTGTAAATAAAGAATTGATTAAGGGAGATATACGGATATGAAAAAGAAACTATTTGCTACTGCATTACTGCTATTAACCACTTGTACATCATTCACAGGATGTCATTATCATACAAGAGATAATACAACTATGATACAGACAAAGAACAGAGAAAGCACAGCTAATAACTACATAGATATGAATCGTGTTACAGAATACAGCGGAACAGATACAGGATTGCAATTATATTTCGAGGATGGAACTGGTTACTATTTAGAAGTCCCACAACGTCAAGAGGGAATAACAAAAGTGTATTATATTTACACACCGGAAGATTTTGAGCATTTATCTCATGCGCTTGAGAATCGGAATGAAAAGATTATTATTGAGGTTTCTAATGGTACTGTTTTAGACTCTGAAGGAAATGGGATTGATATTCTTGGCAATTACAGACATTATGATATGGAAAAATTTTCTGTTGGTGATAAAGTCCAGTCTGTATTTGTGTACAATCCAAAGACAAATTTTATTGATGATATCCTGTATAGAACAGATACCTTGATAGAATAAATCCAAAGTAAAAAAATAGGCTAAGAGTTCCCGAAGCTCTCAACCTGTTATAAATTTTCTATATGTAGAGGGATTTTTCTATTTTGTAGTATGATCGTTTTTTCTGTTGTGGGTGGAAATCCGTGGAGTTTAAATTGTTGCTTATCTGGGTACCTCATTTTACAGTAGGAGTCCACTGGCAACAGTACCCCCCGGTATTAAACATTTTTGGCGTTTATTATATATCGAATATAGCAGGTATGGGTTCCATCTACACCTCACGAATAAAATTTAAGCTGTCGAAATCATGGCAACATAATTTAAAAATAACTTTTACAGTTATTGCACTTCCACTGCTTACCTATATTAGAGGCTACGCCAACACATAATTTTCCCTATTACATGAGCATTTTTGTTATTAATGATTTCATTTTTTTGTTTATTTATCGGTGAAAAAATACCGACTTGTTCGTTTTTATCTAATTTATACAAGGCTATATGAAGACGATTATTATATTTAAAAAGAACAATATTACCTGGCTGTATTTTTGTAGTTTTGTGAACAAAAATAATATCTCCAAACTTAATTTTAGGTTCCATTTCAAACGTGCAAACCTTGGTTGCGAAATCAATAAGAAAATATTCTTCTTTTGAAATCATAAGATCTTTTTTCGACACAACTATAAAGTCAACATATGGGTCTATATCGCCATTGGAAAATTTATAAAATGGAATCTCAATGCTACTTTTAACACCAGCGGAATGTTTCTTTATAAAAGCGTATTCAAATTCATTATTTTCACGAATTTGTTTGATAACACTTTTATATCCCAATCTATGTTGCTCAGAAATACTTATCCAGTTTTTGTATTGTTTAATCATATTTTTTAATTTGTTTTTAATTTCTTCATCTGATTTTAAAACCAGATTTTGATATATTTCCATAAATTTTATATGGCTTATAGTTGTAATAGCACCATCTATTTTTCTATGTACCATAAAGATATTTTTATCAGCAGAAAATAAAAATTCATAATAAAGCTCATACATCATATTGTACGTATATCTAATAATAGATTTCAAGTTGTCTTTTGATGGAAATATAGAAACCGCTTTTGTAATTTCCCTATTGCTGTATTGCTGATTATTTATAATACATTGATTTCCAATTAACTTCATAAAATCGCTATATGAAATATAAAACATTAGCGATGGTGTATATCCAAATTTATTAAATTCAAATATAATTTTATGTGTTTTTGAGCTAACCCCTTTTATTTTAAATGTTTTAGATGAGTTATTTTCAATAAACAACTTTAGATTCTCATTTATAAACTCATTGGAGAAAATATTCGTAATTGTACTCAATGTATACTTTCCATTATTTTCAGCAATTGACAAAATGACTTTTTCTTTATTATTTTTTAATAACCAATCAATCTCTCTTCGTTTGCACATGTTAGATTTATTTATATTTTTTTCTGTAAAATCATCAGCATCCGTTTTTAATTTATTAAAATTTTGCATTTGTAATTCAAATAAATCAAACGAAGATAATATTGTTTTATATGGAGGCTTTCCTTCATATACATATTTGGAATATATACTTTGCATACGATCACTTAAATCTCGTAGGTCACAATATAATTTTTCTGGTAATAATATAGGTAGTGTATTAAAATATGACTGAACTGATTCTATAATATTTTCGGCATCAGGAAATTTTTCTTTGAATTTGTACATACGATTTAATTCTTGCTGTTTCTTAATAATATTGTTTAAACGTTTATGTGCTTCCACATATCCTTCAATTCCAGGGAATTTTTTTATACAACTCGATCCAACATTTAAAGATATATTGTTTTCTGTATTTCTAATATAAAACAAATATTTATTAGGAGTATTACATAATTCACACCTTGATTTCTTACTTGGATCTTCCTCAATTTTTTGTTCAGCGTACCATTCATTTAATACAATAGAAAAAAATTTATTTTTATTATATGTCAATACAGATTTTGCTTTATTATCGATACCATACCTTTCTAGGTCATCCATAGATGTTGCTTTTAGTTTTTGTGTAGAAAAGCTTCTCAGTTTTAAAAGAACGTCATATAAATTACCGCATAAATCTTCATTTTTAGATGTTTCACTATTTAATAATAAACTAATTTCATCCCTAGACAATATAGATTTTTCAAGTTTTCTACTCATATTGCCACCTTCGTATTATACATTTTTATATCTTCCACTTATGTCCACAGCTCTGACATACATTCATAGGCTTGCCGGAACCAAGGAATCCAGTGAGAAGTGAATACCCCTTATTAACAGTTGCGATTGATGTAGATCCACATTTCGGACAACGTGGTTTAGATTCCTCTGCTTTCTTACGTTCTTCCTCTGCTTCTTTGGCTTGAACTTGTGACCGGAATTGCGACATTTTTAATTCATATTCTATGATATCGTCATCGTGTAATTTTATCATTGCATCGTAGAAATCTGTGGAATCTGAGATTTTTGACAGAATAATAAAATCATCATCCGGCATTGATGTCATGATTATTGGATGACCATATGGGCATTCTGTAGCAGTGTCTTCATAGAAATACACATAACCATTTCTATAAATTCCATCTTGTATTTTTTCTTTTTTGCATGTTGGACATATTTTTAAATGATTAACCATATTTATCCCCCTATATATTTTTAATTGCAAGTTATTTATATATAGTTTATCAGAACAATAGACGATTGTAAACTACGACTCTGATGCGGATAAATTCACATCTATTTTTGACAATTTTAAAAAGAAAACAAAACCTAAATTTAATCAAGATACATTGGATTTTGCAAAAGAATTCAATAAGCTGGGTAAGAATTCAAATATTGATAATATAGTTTCTCAATTTAAAGAGGTGGATTCTAGTGTTGTTGATATGGCAAAGTCTGTAAAAGATGGTTCTATGTCAATGGATGAGTTCAAATCGAAAACTTTGGATGCCACAACAACGACTTCCAGATTTAGTAGTGTGGCAAAATCTGTCGGTACTGCTATTAAATCAATCGGTGCTACTGCTGCAAACATGATTGGTGGTTTTCTTATTGCTGAAGTCATCCTTTATCATTTCCTTTCGACTAGTGTATCGCACTTTTACATAAAAATAAAGTGCGTAAGTTTTGGTTACCGGTAACTTACACACTTTATTTTACACTCCCTTATTAGTTATCCATTATATCAATACCAACTGTCTTCTAATTCATATAAGTCTAAAATAATATTCTCTTCAAACTCCCATCCATATTTTGCTTTTAATTTTTCATATGTCACTTTTTTGAACTTCCCTTTCCTTGTATCAAAATACATCAAATTGGAATAATCCGAAATATCTTCCACCTCTATTTCATCTGTCAATACTATGTTTCCATCTGACATTTTAAGATAATGATGGTTTTCAAACTCTTCCTCACTCCCTGTAATATCAACATCTAGTGCTTGTCCTGTCTTTTCATCATATTTAAAAGCATGATAAGTGGAACTGGAATAGTCACCTTCATCATTTTCCATAAACAACCAATCATTTGACCACAAATAATAATTGTTATAATCCAAATCCTCTATACCTTGTAGTGAACCTAAAAACTCATCACAAAGCTCAGAACAAATTTCATGTGCATTATCATCTTGATCTACTGCATATACTTTCTGATTATAGAAACCATACTCATCAGCTTCATGTTCTGTATATACAATATATGAATATCCATTTCTATCGTTTGTATAGTCATATTCTATTTCACTTTCGCTATCTACCCAGTTCACCCCACTTTTTGCGTACTCTAAATCTTTATTCTTTATTCCGGGTATAATCAAATCACCATATTCATCATATAGTTTCTCAAAGTTTCTTGATTCCCCCATAATTTTCAGTGCCTTATCAAACCTGTCATTTATAAGTGCAATTTCTATAGACTCTCTGTCTTTATCATAATTATGAGTCCTTAAATATGAAATAAGTCCTAACACAAGCACAATTGAAACAATAATTCCTATTCCTGTCAGACGAACAATTTTCTTCTTTTTGACAGCTTCGCTTTGCTGCTTCACTTCTTCCTCTTGCGCTCGCTTTTCACCCTCACGTTTTTCTTCTTCACGTTGAATCAAAAACTGTTGATATCCATTCTCAATATTTTCTTTAGTATACTTCCGTGCTTCTTCTTTAGAAGTTCTGCACGACATACAAACATTTTCTGTATTGATTTCTCCACAAACACATTGCCAATATTCATCAGATTCAATCATATGATATCTAGCAAGATTAGAAACTGTTCTTTGTGCATAAGCCAAATATTGTGTGTCCAACGGTTCTTGACAGCTTTTTACCATTTTAGGTTCTTTCAATTCTTCTATTGTTCCATCAGAATAGCAGATTTGTTTAATATTTACCTTTACTTTTCTTATTTCCGAATTCGGCAGCATAACCCTTTTGATTGATTCCAAGAACTTAGGTCTTAAATATAAGTCCTGCACGATCAAGGAAAAGCTCTCTTCTCCGTTTACCAACACTGGATTTCCGAATGAATTATATCCTTCTATACAAAGATTTAACGCTGAGATAGGATCCGTAGTTACATTGAATACTGTAAGTTTTAAATATACATTTTCATTATTGTCTTTTTCAATCTCTATTCCTTTTATACGAACTTTAGCATTGATATCTATATCCTCACATGTAACAAAATTGACAGAGCTAACTGAATTTATTTGAATGCTTTCTGTACTATTGTTACTGTTTTTGATGCTGCTACTAGAAGTTGATTCTTGTTTCTCAGGCAATGAAATTGCATGTAATACTGCTACAATCCAAATCAAAAATCCATAGAGATACCAGACTCCAAAACTCTTTCCCTTTCTCTCAGCAATACTTGCTGGTAATATTGCCAAACATGCGTCTATAATTAACCAAACTACAATCCACATATCATTCCCTCCAAACTCTCATCTGTACTTTACAGTAAATCAGGCAAGAGTATTCATCTCCTGCCTGAATATACTGCTCATTCTATTCGTAATATGAACCACTTTTATAATGTGGTGTATATTCTAATGTATATCCATCTAAAGAAATTTCTCCCGGAAGATATACTTCAACTGTTGCTTCCTGTCCTGGATTCCACGATTCTATCTGTCCCATATTACCGTTACATACAATATTTCCATTTTGATCCAGCACATTGATATCCACATAAAAATAATCAAATACAAGATTTGTAGAGTTCAACATTTTAATTTTATAGGTTTTATGTCCCCATTCATCCGCTGTCGTTTCTATGGAAAATGATTTAGTCATTTCACGTACAGAATTTTTTATATCCATTTGCTGTTGTGCTGCAGATGCATCCACCATCATTCCATCTAAAGTGTCTTTATGCTTCTTATCTACTCTAAGTCCGTACTCGTCCACAAATCGTTTTATCAAAACTGTCCTTTTAGCATATGTTTCACTCCATTGAACGGTGTAGGTATTGTAATCGACTACATAATATTTTGTTGCTTCTTTGGCTGCTTTCAAATAATCAATATACAATTTAGCGTTTTCTTGCAATTCTGAATCTTCAAATGTTTTATCATAAAATTTCTCTACATGTTCCAATTCAATATCACAATACTTACTATACAAATCTGGATCTTCTCCTATATACCCCTTTTCTACATCTCTATCTGATTCATCCCATCTTGCCATCAGTCCTTTAGACAAGGATCTCATAAATTGTCCATTTACAGATAATTCATACTCACATTTTTCAACTATTTTCTGTGAATCTTTATATGTATCCAATTTTTTAAATTTTCTTAAAGCCTCATCAAACTGCTCATTTACATATAATTTTTGTGCTGCAGAATAATTACGTGCATCAACAGTCATAACTAAATATATCACTCCACCTAGTATCAGTGATAAAAGTACAATACCAATTATAATAATTGTCTTTTTGCTTAATTTCTTCTTTTCTTTTGGTGTCTTTTCTAATACTTCTGACTTCTTTTTTTCTTTTACTGGTTCCTTTTTCTCTAATTCCTCTAACGGACACCCACAATGAGGACACTTCCTTGCCTTATCACTTACTTGTCTCCCACATTCAGGACACTGAATCAACGCCATACCCATTCCCTCCTACTGTTCTTTCTCATATTTTTCCTCCTAAATCCCCGTACCCTCACCACAATCACCTTAATTATAAGAACTCCGCCCCATAAAGTCAACTAATCCAATACTTTTTCCACCTATTAAATCCATATTATATAGTAAACTATCAAATATGGAGGTATTGAAATGGTTGACTTTGGTATCACATTGAAAACTTTACGGACACAGAACAATTACACGCAAGTTCAATTAGCTCAAAAATTAGGTCTGACAAAATCTGTGATCAGCGCATACGAAACTGGTCTGCGCTTACCTTCTTACGATGTTTTAATCAATATTGCAAAAATCTTCAAGGTCAGCACGGACTATCTGCTTGGCATGGATAACCGACAGGAAATTGACTTATCTGGCTTGACACCTGAAGAAATCACAGCACTTAAAAATCTGATAAAGGCTATGAAGCATAGGTAAAAAAAATAGGGCAGCAGAATGTATTGATATGACTCAATCACTCCACTGCCCTTTTCTATGCTCTTATTTGCCCCTTTATCAGCGTTTTATCTCTTCCATGACAAATAATTCCATTAAGCGAAAAGCATCGTATAATCCGGCGATATAAGCGTTAATTCCATATTCATAATCTGCCCTGTCCTTATAGAAGAATAATTTATCACAGATCAGACGCTGTTCCTCTGACAGATATAATTCCATATATGCTTGTTCCACTTCATTCAGTTCTTCCACATCCTTTTGGTATTCCCTATCCTCTGATAGAAACTTCTGCACGCTAACCTCTTTTAAAATATCGGCAGCAGATTTTACCAGTTCTCTAAATCTATCTTCCATTCTCACATTCACCTTTCCATATGTATTTTCACAATGTCTTTTACAAATTCATCAATGGACTTGTTTTTACACCTAATTCAAGCACATCTTCATCTTGTAGAGACTGCAGGTAAATTTTAGTAATATTGATATTACTATGCCCCAGTAATCGGGACAGGGTATATAGATCACATCCATTCTTCAACTGTGCCTGCGCAAAATAATGCCGACATGTATGTGGACTACTTCGAATATGTTTTCTGACCTTACAAGCTTTTGCACAATCTCCTACAATCTTTTCAACTGCCTCCGGTGTAAGTTTTCTTCCATTTTGTGATAGAAATAAATATTCTGTTTGATAAGCAAATTTGTCTTTTATGTATTCTGCTCTTACACGCTTATATTTAATCAATGTTTTGTTTAATATCGGAGAGACTGGAACAACCCGTTCTTTTTTCCCTTTCCCCATAATCATAATATATTCCTCACGAATACTCGTTAATAACAAATTGCATAATTCAGAATTTCTTATCCCTGTATCAAAAAGAGTGATCATAATCAGTTTATTTCTAATACTCAAATATCTGCTCCCACTGTAATACACTACCATCTTCTTAACTTCGTTATTATTAAAAGTAGTAATAAGTGTCATAGGCTCCTTCTGGAATTTAACTTTATCCATTGGATTATTGAATAGATACTCCTCATCTATACAATACCGATAGAACGCCCTCATACTTTTTATAATTCCATTGATGTAGCTTGGCATTCTTCCTAAAGAAGATAGCTGTTCCAGATAAGCCTTGATTAGCTTGCAATGAACCTTTTCTAACTCACTGACTTGATATTCATTCCGGATAAATGTGATAAATCTTAAATTATTATTTTTATACCCTTTGATTGTCCTTTCACTCATCCGTCTCAATTTACAGTCGAATATAAATTCTTCCAAAACATCCGTCAATTGCATAAAAAAAATAACTCCTTTCTGTCATGTCTATAACAATAAACACGACGTACTCAGAGTTATTTATCTGAAGCATAATTGCTGTCTTCGTATATTCGTAACTGAAGTTATACTTTTGTCCCGTATATCATCACTGGTACAGATTTTCTTCTTTCTTTTACCATAGTGATACCTCCAAACCATTGATAAACAACTTCTGATACCATTCTAATGTATGTTTATTATGGTTTCATTATCACTATTTAAAATCTATGTAAGGTGTGCTTACTCATCCCAGTTGTGGTACACGTCCTGAACATCATCATCCTCATCGAGAAGATCCAGTGTTTTCTGGATATTTTTGATATCCTCTTCACTTGTCAGCTCCACATAAGTCTGCGGGATCATCGTCACTTCCGCATCTGCCATGACGATTCCTGCTTCCTCTAATTTCAGGCGCACTTCACTGAAATCTTCCGGAGCAGTCAGAATCTCAAAACTCTCCTCTTCTTCTGAAAAATCTTCCGCCCCAAAGTCCAGAGCCATCATCATCAGTTCATCTGCATCCATATCGCAGTCTTCTTTTGCAACGATGATCTGTCCCTTTTCATCAAACATAAAAGAGACGCATCCCGGTGTTCCTACATTTCCGCTTCCTTTTGTGAATGCATTTCTTACGTTGGATGCAGTACGGTTCTTGTTGTCTGTCAGTGTCTTTACAATGATCGCTGTTCCGTTTGGCCCGTATCCCTCGTATGTGATGTGTTCGTAGTTGTCTCCAGAACCTTCTCCTGCCGCTTTCTTGATGTTTCTGTCGATCGTATCATTCGGCATGTTGTTTGCTTTCGCCTTTGCGATCACATCACGCAGACGGCTGTTGTTTGCCGGATCCGGACCGCCGCCTTCTTTTACTGCAACCGCAAGCTCTCTACCAAGCTTCGTAAAAATCTTTCCCTTTGCTGCATCATTTTTCTCTTTTTTGTGCTTAATATTTGCAAATTTTGAATGTCCTGACATTGCTCAATTCTCCTTTTATCTCATAAACTCGTTGTTCCATTTTATCACTCTTTTTTCGTTCTGTAAAGTTGTAACGCTGACATTTCCCGCCCATTTCCGTTATGTAGGAAGTTCCAGGCTGATGCGGATCGCTTCATTGACTTCTTCCATAAATGTTCCGTCCACATGGCAGATATACTCCTTCAGCCGCTTTTTGTCCAATGTTCTGATCTGCTCCAGAAGTACCACTGAATTTTTCACAAGCCGGTATTTTTTTGCACTGATTTCAATGTGTGTAGGCAGCTTTGCTTTGTTCATTCTGGATGTGATCGCTGCACAGATCACTGTAGGACTGTGCTTATTTCCCACATCATTCTGGATAACCAGCACCGGCCGCACACCACCCTGTTCTGAACCGATCACCGGACTTAAATCCGCATAATAAATATCCCCTCGTCTGACTGTCACGTTCTATTCACACTCCGATTCTTATACTTCAATTTTCTCCCCCTCAGGGAAGTATACTTGAGTATTCCCGCTTTTATCGGATGTATTCAACTGACATTTATTTTTCCAAAAGATTGCTCCCCTTATAAACCCGGGGAATTCTTTTTCCAAGACAGCAGACAAATTCATAATTGAAACGACCGCAGATCTCGCTAAGTTCCTCCACCGTGATCTCATCGTCTCCGTCTCTTCCGATCAGAACGACTTCATCCATAAATACAGTATCCGGAATATCAGTCACATCTACCATAAACTGATCCATACAGACACGTCCCAGTATCCGTGCTCTTTTCCCACGAATCAGGACTTCTCCGCGATTAGATAACCCTCTCGCATAACCGTCCCCGTATCCTACCGGAATGGTAGCCACTTTCATTTTCTTATCTGCCGTAAAAGTCCCTCCGTAACTGATGGAAGCTCCCGGCTCTACTTCTTTCACAAAGCTGACGTGGCTGACCAGGCGAAGTGCCGGCTTTAAGTCCACCGTCTCTTTTTTTACTTCCTCTGACGGATACAGTCCGTACAACGCAATTCCCGCACGGACCAGATTTTGTTTCCACTGTGGAAAATCAATGATTCCCGCGCTGTTATCGCAATGGTATTGCGAAATCGAAATCCCCCGCTTTTCAACCTCATTTCTCATCCATACAAATTTTCTGTACTGCTCTTCTGAAAATGTTTTATCCAGCTCATCTGCTTTTGCAAAATGCGTAAACATTCCTTCCAGGCATACATTCGGAAGTTTTTCAATCTGCCCGATGAGATCTGCGCTCTCCTCTGTTGCCGGAAATCCGAGCCGTTCCATCCCTGTATCGATCTTGATATGAAAATACGCTGTTTTTCCCAACTTTCGGGCAAGATTCGAAATCTCATGTGCCATATCCAGTGTGTATACTGTGGCGCGCACCTCTTCTTTTATCATTTCTTCATACTGGTCCGGGAACACACATCCCAGCACCATCGTCGGTTTTTGAATTCCCGCTCTGTGAAGCTCCACTGCTTCTTCCAGAGTCGCAGTCGCATAGCCCCATACATCCGGATCGTCATCCAGCATACAGGCAATCGGAACCGCACCATGTCCATATCCGTCTGTTTTCACTACGGCAATAAATTTTGCGCCTTCTCCAACCCTCTTTTTCATCTGTTCCATGTTATATGAAATTGCATCCAGATCAATCTCTGCATACACTCTGCTGTGTTTTTCCATCATTATCTCCCCTTTTCTGTCTTTTTGATACAAGCTGCGATCCCCTCTGTCAGATCTTCTGCCAGAACGCTGTAAGCGCCTCTCCTCTCTCTGGCTGCATCTCCTCCACAGGCATGAAGATACACTCCCAGCACAGTCCCTTCATACACTTTCATATGCTGCGCCAGAAGCCCTGTGATCACTCCGGCAAGCACATCGCCGGAACCGGCCTTTGCCATCGCACTGTTTCCAGCAGTATTCAGAAACATCTGCCGGTCTTTTCCTGCCACAAGCGTACGTGCATCCTTCAGTGCACAAACAACACCATAGCTGTCTGTAAATTCTTTTAACGCAGCAAATCTGTTTTTCCCAAGTTCCGGGATGGTACACCCCAAAAGTCCTGCCATTTCTTTCATATGTGGTGTCAGTACAAATGGCTTTTTTTCTTTTGGAAGAAGTTCCATATGATCCGCCAAAAGATTCAAACCGTCTGCATCGATCACACATGGGACCTCTGCATATTTCATCAAATAAGAAAGTATCTGCCCGGCGGTCCTGCTTTTTCCAAGTCCGCATCCGATACAGATTACATCTGCCCACTTCAAAAGACTTTGCAGTTTTTCTTCCTCATATTCTGTATAGGTGGATACGATCGCTTCCGGTAAGAGCTGCTGCAAAATCGTCCGGTTCGATTCTTCTGTATAGATCTGTACCAGACCGCCACCACTTATATAAGCTGCACGTGCACTTAAGTATGCCGCACCAGACATCCCCTTACTGCCCGTGATCATCAGAATCTTTCCATAACTTCCCTTGTGGGAATTCTTTTTCCGATCCGGAAGAAATTTGGAAAGATCCGATTTTTCCAATGTGTAACAGACTTCCGGATTTTCTTCAAAAAGTTTTGTCCCGATCCCGATTTCCACAGGGATTACCTCGCCCGCATAATCGGATCCCGGAAACAAAACAGTTCCCAGTTTCTCACATGCAAAAGAAACTGTCAAGTCCGCATGAAATGCCGTTCCCAGCACCTGTCCGTCAAAAGAGCTGATTCCTGACGGAATATCGATTGCCACTTTCTCTGCATGTATCTGGTTCATTTCTTCGATCACATCTTTATAATGCCCCTCGATCGTCCTGCTTAAACCTACACCAAACACAGCATCTATGACAACAGTATATTCTTTTGGGGGAATGTTTGTGACAACGGAAACACCCAGATTGGATGCGATCTGCCTCTGCTGTCTGCATTCTTCACTCATGGATGTTTCTTTCCCTGCAAAAACCGCACACACATCTTTTCCCTCCAGATAAAGAAGTCTTGCAACGGCGAATCCATCTCCACCATTATTTCCACTTCCGCACACAACAAGACAGTGATCCAGACTGATTCCTTTCTCTTTCATCACTTCCACTGTTTTCAGAGCTGCCCGCTCCATCAATACCAGAGAAGGAATCCCGATCTTTTGAATCGTATATTCATCCGCTCTCTGCATCCACGCTCCGTCTGGTAAATATCTCATACCCGATCTCCCTTCTGCTCCTGAAAAGAAAGGACGTGCAGCCAGATATTTTCCGACCACACGCCTTTGCACATGAACTGAGTTATTCTTACTTGTTTTGTTCTTCCCGGTGACGACTGACATTATATGACAGCTTCATCAGACTGTCTGAAAGATGTACGCTTTCTACGATCACATCTTTTGGCAGATTCAGATCTGTATGTGCAAAATTCCAGATAGCCTGGATTCCATTGTCCACTAATAACTCTGCAACTTCTTTTGCTTTCGATTTTGGAATCGTCAGTGCTGCAATCTCAATCTCATTGTTCTGAAGAAATTCCTGCAGCTCATCCATCATCCGTACCGGAATTCCGCGGATGGCAACTCCTTCAAGCCGGGGATTCACATCAAAAAGTCCTTTTAAAATAAATCCGCCTTTTTCAAAAGAGGCATAATTAGCAAGAGCCTGTCCCAGATTACCTGCACCTATGATAATGAAATTGTGGCTTCTGTCCAGTCCGAGAATCTTGCCGATCTCCGTATATAAATATTTTACATTATACCCGTATCCCTGTTGCCCGAATCCCCCGAAATTATTGAGATCCTGTCGAATCTGGGATGCCGTGACATGCATCTTCTTACTTAGATCGTTGGATGAGATCCTCTCCACCTGATCTTCCATCAAATCTCCAAGGTATCTATAATATCTGGGGAGCCTGCTGATAACTGCACGGGATATTTTTCTTTCTTCCACTGATTGTACCCTCCAATTTTAATCTTTTCTTATTATATAGAATTGTGAAAGATAAGTCAAACTTTTATATTGTATTTTGCCGTGTTTTCGTTATAATGAAATGGTGATGATTCGAAATAATCAGTTATTGTCAAAATACAGGAGGAATTTCATGATACTCGCATGTCATAATTTAAATAAATCATTCGGCGACCATCTCATTGTCCGGGATGGCTCTTTTCATGTAGAAGACCGTGAAAAAGCTGCACTTGTCGGCGTCAACGGTGCAGGAAAATCAACAATCTTCAAAATGATCGTAGGAGAACTGCCTCTGGATGAAGGAGACGTTATTCTGACAAAAGGAAAGACGCTTGGCTATCTTGCCCAGCATCAGAATCTGGATACTACAAACACGATCTATGAAGAACTAAAAACTGCAAAATCTGATATTATCGCTCTGGAGGCCCAGATCCGCGCCATCGAACTGGAGTTAAAATCTCTTTCCGGAGAGGAACTGACAAACCGTTTAAACACTTACAACCGGCTGATGTCAGAATTTGAATCGAAAAACGGTTACGCCTACGAAAGTGAGATCACCGGTGTTTTAAAAGGTCTTGGCTTTACAGAAGAAGAATTCTCAAAACCCACAGACACCCTTTCCGGCGGTCAGAAAACCAGGGTATCTCTCGGAAAACTTTTGCTCACAAAACCAGATATCCTGTTGTTGGACGAACCGACCAACCACCTGGATCTGAACTCCATCAGCTGGCTGGAGACGTATCTTCTGAACTATCCGGGTGCAGTTCTGATTGTTTCCCATGACCGGTTTTTCTTAAACCGCGTTGTGACAAAGGTCATCGAGATTGAAAACGGCTCTGTACGCATGTATACCGGCAATTACAAAGACTATGCACAGAAAAAACAGATGATCCGGGATGCGCAGCTCAAAGAATATTTAAACCAGCAGCGTGAAATCAAGCATCAGGAAGCAGTCATTGAAAAACTGCGCTCTTTCAACCGTGAAAAATCAATCAAACGCGCGGAAAGCAGGGAAAAAATGCTCTCCAAAATCACACCTGTCGAAAGACCCGCAGAAGCGGCAAGAGAGATGCACTTTACACTGGAACCTTCCGAAGTCAGTGGAAATGACGTTTTAAGTATCGAATCCCTCGGGAAACGTTTTGACAGTCAGGTGTTATTCCATGATATCAGCTTTGAAATCAAGCGCGGAGAGCACGTAGCGATCATCGGAGACAATGGAACCGGAAAAACAACACTCTTGAAAATACTCAATCAGGTCGTAGAACCGGATTCCGGAAGTTTTACACTGGGTTCTAAAGTTCAGATCGGATACTACGATCAGGAACATCATGTGCTGCACAATGAAAAAACTATTTTCGACGAGATTTCCGACGATTATCCGACACTCACCAATACGCAGATCCGAAACACTCTTGCAGCATTTCAGTTTACCGGAGACGATGTCTACAAGCTGATCCGGGATTTAAGCGGTGGAGAAAAAGGACGTGTCTCTCTTGCAAAACTGATGCTTTCAGAAGCCAATTTTCTGATTCTTGACGAGCCGACCAACCATCTGGATATTACTTCCAAAGAAATTCTGGAGCAGGCACTCAACGAATATACCGGCACGGTTCTGTACGTATCCCATGACCGGTACTTTATCAACCAGACTGCCACCCGGATTCTGGAACTGGTCAACCAGACTTTTGTCAATTATATCGGAAACTATGATTACTATCTGGAGAAAAAAGAAGAACTGACCGCCGCATACGCCACCCCGGCTGCTGATCAGACAGTTCCTCAAAATACCACCGAATCGGCACCTTCAGACTCCAAACTAAGCTGGCAGGAACAAAAGGAACTGCAGGCAAAAGAACGAAAACGAAAAAATGAACTGAAAAAGACGGAAGACCGAATTGCTGTTCTGGAAGAACGAAATGTGGAAATCGACGAGCTGATGACGCAGGAAGAAGTCTATTCCAATTCTGTCAAATGTCAGGAACTTGCATTGGAAAAAGATGCAAACAATACCGAACTGGAAGAACTGTACGAAAAATGGGAAGAACTCGCAGAATAATCTGCGAGTCCTTTCCATTTCATTTTCTAATATCACTTCTTCCAGATAGGAGTCATTTCTTTTAATATCTCCGGTATTTTTTCATAAAAATTTTCCACATCAAACTTTCCATAGTATATGATATCCATATCCGCAGTTTTTCCGAGATAGATCATCTCATCTTCGTTCTGCTCTTGCAAATGAGGTTGTATATATGTGGACCACAGGTTTCGATTTAAATAAACCATTGCAATTTCCCTTTTTTCTGCTCCCTCTCCCACTGTTACAGGGTTACAAAAAACAGAGCCTGCCGAATCACTTCCTGCATAGGATAAATAGGCATCCTCTCCGACTATTTCCACTTCCATTTTCTGTGGATCAAACGGGATCGGCTCTTTCGGAAGCACCAGAATTGTATAAACTCCTGCCAGAAGGGCGCACACAAGAATCGCCCCAAGTATTGCTGCTGCGATCCTACGGTTGATCAATCTGTGTTTTAATTTCTGAAACAGTTCTTTTTCTGCCTGATTGATTTTTTTCTTATTCGGCAATATTATTTTTGCCCGCATTTTTTCCATTTCTTTTCTGCAGTCTTCACATTCCTTCAAATGTTCTTCTACCAGCTTCTTTGTATCCTCACTCACAATTTCATCTACATACAGCGGCATGATATCCTGTATTACATTACAACTGATTTTACTCATATCCCTGCTCCTCCATATACTCTTCAATTTTCTTTTTCGCTCTATAAAAAGTAACTCTCGCTCAGCCGGAACTTTTTTGAAATAATGTTCCGATTTTTTCATAAGAAAGTTCTCCAAACACCCGCAAATTAAACACTTCTTTATATGGTTCTTCCATATTGTGAAGGAACTTGTGAATCAAAAATGCCTTTTCTTCATTCACCAGATTTTCTGCAAAATGAACTCCTACATCTACTATGTTTTCATACTCTGTCCAATCTGCATCATGCTTTTTTCGTCTGCAGTAGCTAAAATATGTATTCTTCGCAATTGTAAAAAGCCAGGCTCTGATATCCTTTCTCCCGTCAAATTGATTCAGAGATTTTAATGCTTTTACAAACGTCTCCTGCACAATTTCTTCTGCTGTCACTTCATCCGGCGTCAGGCTGCGAACATATAGAAAAACTTCCCGAAAATACAGCTGATATATTTTTTCGAACTCCACATCTCCCCCTCCTTTCACCTTAATAACTGCTCACATTCTAAAACGTTACAAATCTTTTCATTTTATTATATAAAAAAATACATACTTTACAAAATTGTTTTTTTTGCCCTGTTTTATCTCGTGATCATTCTCTCACCCGGGGTATAAAAAACGGGGTGAAAAATCCGATGTAAGATTTTTCACCCCACTTTTCTATTTTCTTTTACAATCTCTTCGCGATTGCTTTGATAAATCCTTCACTGTTTAAGACTGTCGGATTCTCAATTGTTGTGATCAGTGCCAGATCTTTTGTCATCTCTCCTGCCTCAATCGTATCGATCGTAGCTTTTTCCAGTCTGTCAGCAAACTCCATCAATTCTTTGTTTCCATCCAGCTCTCCGCGTTTTCTCAGCGCTCCGGACCATGCAAAGATCGTTGCCACAGAGTTTGTAGAAGTCTCTTCCCCTTTTAAGTGCTTGTAATAATGACGCTGTACCGTACCATGTGCCGCTTCATACTCATAATACCCTTCCGGAGAAACCAATACCGATGTCATCATTGCAAGAGAACCAAATGCTGAAGACACCATGTCGCTCATCACATCACCGTCATAGTTCTTACATGCCCAGATAAATCCGCCCTCTGATTTCATCACACGCGCTACGGCATCATCAATCAATGTATAGAAATATTCGATTCCCGCTGCTTTAAACTTCTCATCATATTCTGCATCGTAGATTTCCTGGAAAATATCTTTAAATGTATGGTCATATTTCTTGGAAATTGTATCCTTTGTTGCAAACCAGAGATCCTGTTTTGTGTCCAGTGCATAATTGAAACAGCTTCTTGCAAAACTTTCAATCGACTCATTGACATTATGCATTCCCTGTACGATTCCTGCGCCTGTAAACTCATGAACCAGCTCTCTTGTCTGCGTTCCGTCTTCTGCTGTGTAGACCAGCTCCACTTTTCCAGCACCCGGAATCTTCATCTCGGATCCTTTATACACATCCCCATATGCATGTCTTGCGATCGTAATTGGCTTCTTCCAGCTTTTTACACAAGGCTCAATTCCTTTTACAACAATCGGAGCACGGAAAACTGTTCCGTCTAAAATAGCGCGGATCGTACCATTTGGACTCTTCCACATCTCTTTGAGATCATACTCTTCCATACGCGCCGCATTTGGAGTGATCGTCGCACATTTGACTGCCACTTTATATTTTTTCGTCGCATTTGCAGAATCTACTGTCACCTGATCGTTCGTCTCATTGCGGTGCTCCAGCCCCAGATCATAATATTCTGTATTCAGGTCAATGTATGGCTCCAGAAGATCTTCTTTGATCATCTTCCAGAGAATTCTTGTCATCTCGTCCCCGTCCATTTCCACGATTGGTGTGGTCATCTTAATTTTTTCCATGTTCCGTATCCTCCTAAATTTCTTCGTATCCCTGTTTTTTCAAATTCTGCATCACATGCAGGATGTGTTCGTTTGCAAGCTGCTCTGCCAGATCTGCATCGTTGTCTCGAATCGCACGAAGGATCTGCTTGTGCTCTCTGATCGACTTTCTGGCTCTCTCCTCTGAAACGACAGAGTTTCTTCTTGCCTGCTGCACATATTTATGAAAATCCATCAGGACATGGCTTAAAATCCGGCTGTCCGATGCTTCATACAAAATCTTATGGAATTTGCCATCCAGATCTGTCACCTGGTCTGCATTATTTCCACTTACTTTTTTCATATGGAATTCTGATAGAAGAATCACTTCTTCCAGCTCATCCAGCTGTTCCTCCGTAATATGCTCTGTTGCCCATCTGGCACACAACCCTTCCAGCATAGAACGCAGGATATAGATATCTCTGATATCCTTGGATGAAATTCCGGTCACATACGCTCCTTTGTTCGGTATGATCGTGACCAGTCCTTCCAGCTCCAGCTGCCTGAGTGCCTCTCTGACCGGTGTCCGGCTTACCCCCAGCTCTTTTCCGAGTGTATTCTCCCGCAGTTCATCATGCTCTTTATATTTTCCGCTCAGTATGTCTTCGCGGAGTCTCTGGAACACACGGCTTCCCAGAGAATTATCCTGATATTCGCCCATTTTCTATCTGTCAGCCTCCCAGCTACAATTTTATATGCAGTTCCTTACATATACTATCTATTTTGGCAATTAATTCGTCATCTGTCAAGACTGTAACGCGACCTTCTTCATACTCCTTATCTACCCACTCTTTCAATCGGCTGACCAGTTCTGAATTTTTATCCACCTGACTGCCCTGCGGAAGTTTATAGTAGGCATTGATCCAGTAGGCGATTCCCGCCGCTCCGGATGTATTGGAAACAGAAACCAGCGCTGGGCGGTTCAGGAATTTGTCTGTATCAAATATATTATAGATCTCTTCATTTTTGAGCATTCCATCCGCATGGATTCCAGCTCTTGTGACATTAAAATTCTTTCCGACAAACGGTGTCCTCGATGGCACTCTGTATCCGATTTCCTTCTCATAATATTCAGCCAGCTCTGTAATAACCGTTGTATCCATTCCATCCAGTGTTCCTCGAAGCTGTGCATACTCAAATACCATTGCCTCTAAAGGTGTATTACCCGTACGCTCTCCGATACCAAACAAGGAACAGTTCACTCCGCAGGCTCCGTAAAGCCACGCTGTCGTCGAATTATTGACTGCTTTATAGAAATCGTTGTGTCCGTGGAATTCGATCAGTTCACTTGGCACGCCCGCATGTGTCATCAGACCATAGATGATTCCCGGAATAGAACGCGGAATCACTGCACCCGGGAAATTCACCCCATATCCCATCGTATCACAGACACGGATCTTGACCGGGATCTGATACTCTTCCATCAGCTTCATCAGTTCCAGACAAAACGGAATCACAAAACCGTAAATATCAGAACGTGTGATATCTTCCAGATGACATCTCGGCCGAACTCCGGTTTCCATGCACTCACGCACAACAGATAAATAATGTTCCATCGCTTCCCGCCTCGTCATCTTCAGCTTGTAAAAAATATGATAATCGGAACAGCTGACCAAAATCCCTGTCTCCTTGAGACCGATATCTTTTACCAGCTGAAAATCCTTTTTACTGGCACGGATCCAGCTTGTCACTTCCGGAAACTGATATCCTCTCTCCAGACATTTGTAGACCGCATCCCGATCTTTCTTGCTGTACAGGAAAAACTCACTCTGACGAATCTTTCCGTTAGGACCTCCCAGACGATGGAAATAATCATAAATCGTCACAATCTGCTCTGTTGTATAAGGAGCTCTGGACTGCTGTCCGTCTCTAAATGTCGTATCTGTGATCCAGATTTCATCCGGCATATTATGCGGCACAATACGGTCATTGAATGCAATCTTTGGGATTTCATCATAATGGAACAGATTCCGGAACACATTCGGCGTATCTACATCCACCAGTGGATACATGTGTTCTTCCAGTTCCAGAAGATTTGTGTGCTGATTCAAACGTACTTTTCTATTTTCCATGATTTTCTCCTCCGTCCACTCTTTAACACTCTACTTAGCAAAAGTTCTTGTATAATTGTATACACTCATACATGTATTGTCAATAGTAATTTTTCTTACTATAACTGCAAAAGGCAGATGCCCTGATCCTTTCAATCAGATAACATCTGCCTTTTTCTCACACGATCACTCTTACTTTCAGAACACCTTCTACTGCTTCCAGTGCTTTCGCAATCTGTCCGGAAACCTCGGATTCTACGTCGATCATCGTATAAGCATATTCCTTCTTACTCTTATTTGCCATCAGGGAAATATTCATTCCCTCGCCTGCCAGAAGTGCTGTAAACTGTCCCAGCATATTCGGGATGTTGCGGTGCAGGATTGTAATTCTTGCTCCGCTTCCTTTCACTCCCATATCGCAGTCCGGATAATTTACAGAATGTGTAATATTTCCGTTCTGCAGATAATCCATCACTTCTGCAACTGCCATTTTGGCGCAATTATCCTCAGACTCTTCTGTGGAAGCTCCCAAATGCGGAATCACGATCGCGCCTCTGACACCTACGATCTCTTTTGTCGGGAAGTCCGTCACATAACTGCGCACTTTCTCAGATACTAAAGCATCCACGATATCTTCCTGATTGACCAGTACATCTCTCGCAAAATTCAGGATCACTACCCCGTCTTTCATCAGACTGATGGCGTCTTTGTTGATCATTCCTTTTGTATCGTCCAGTGCCGGAACATGAACGGTCAGATAATCGCACTCTTTGTACAATTCATCCACGGATTTTGCATGATGAATATTTCTGGAAAGCTTCCATGCCGCATCTACGGATACGTACGGGTCATATCCATATACTTCCATTCCCAGATGTGTCGCTGCATTCGCCACCAGAACTCCGATCGCTCCCAGACCGATCACTCCTAATTTTTTTCCTTCCAGCTCCGTTCCTGCAAAAGCTTTCTTCTTCTTTTCTGTGATTTTTGCGATGTCTCCGTCTTCTTCGTACTCCTGCACCCAGTTGATACCTCCGATAATGTCACGGGCTGCCAGAAGCATTCCTGCAATTACGAGTTCTTTCACACCATTTGCATTGGCTCCGGGTGTATTGAATACTACGATTCCTTTCTCCGCACAACGATCCAGAGGAATATTGTTCACACCTGCACCTGCTCTTGCCACAACTTTCAGGTTCTCCGGCAGTTCCATCTCATGCATAGATGCACTTCTGACCAAAATTGCGTCTGCCGCCTCTGCAGCCTCTGTTTTTTGATAGTTCTCTGTAAATTTATCGAGTCCAATCTGAGAGATTGGATTCAGGCAATGATACTGATACATACTACGCATTTTCCTCCTCAAACTTCTTCATAAACGCAACGAGAGCTTCTACTCCTTCATACGGCATTGCGTTGTAAATACTTGCACGCATTCCGCCTACAGTACGGTGTCCCTTCAGATTTTCCAGTCCGGCTTCTTTTGCTTCTTTCACAAATTTGGCATCCAGATCTTTGTCTCCTGTCACAAATGGAACATTCATCAGAGAACGGTCTTTTTTCTCCACGGTTCCTTTGAACAACTTACTTTCGTCCAGAAAATCGTACAACAGTTTAGCTTTCTTTTCATTTTTCTCTTTCATCGCAGAAAGACCGCCCATCTTCTTCAGCCACTTAAACACTTTTCCGCAAATATAGATTCCGTATGCAGGCGGAGTGTTGTAGAGAGAATCCGCATCTGCATGCGTTTTGTATTTCAGCATCGTCGGTGTGCCTGGAAGCACATCTTCTGTGATCAGGTCTTCCCGGATAATCACGATCACAACACCTGCCGGTCCGATATTTTTCTGTACGCCTCCATAGATCACTCCATATTTTGTGACATCTACAGGCTCAGAGAGGAAACAGGAAGAAACGTCTGCAACCAGCGTCTTTCCTTTTGTATTCGGCAGTTCTTTAAATTTTGTTCCGTAAATCGTATTATTCTCACAGATGTATACATAATCTGCATCTTCTGAAACCGGAAGATCCGAACAGTCCGGAATATAAGAAAAAGTCTTGTCTGCAGAAGATGCGATCCGGTTTACGGTTCCATACTTTTCTGCCTCATCCGCTGCTTTTTTTGCCCACTGACCGGTCACAATGTAATCTGCCACCCGGTTCTTCATCAGATTCATCGGAATCATCGCAAACTGCTGAGATGCTCCGCCCTGCAAAAATAAAACCTTGTAATTGTCCGGAATATCCATCAGCTCTCTGAGATCTGCCTCTGCTTCCTGAATAATCGTCTCGAAGGCTTTCGAGCGATGACTCATTTCCATAACCGACATTCCGGTTCCTCTGTAATCTAACATTTCATCTGCTGCTTCTTTTAGCACTTCTTCCGGCAGCACTGCCGGTCCGGCTGAAAAATTGTACACTCTACTCATCTTCTTTTCCTCCTGAATTTCATTTTTATATTGAAACAAAGAAAATTTATTCTTCGTTCAAATCCATCTCATCAAACACTTCGCTGATCGCAGCTCCCGGCGCAACCATCGGCCACACCTTGTCATCCTGGTCGATCTGGCAGTCCAGCACAACAGGACGCTGCATCTTTACTGCTTTTGCAAAAGCGTCTGCAAACTCTTCTTTTGTTGTCACACGGATTCCTTCTGCTCCAAGCGCCTGTGCCAGCTTTACAAAATCCACCGCATCATCCAGGATTGTCTGGGAATAATGCTGATTGTAAAAGAGATTCTGCCACTGGCGTACCATACCAAGCACATGATTGTTCACCACGACCTGTACGATCGGAATCTGATATCTCGCAGCTGTTGCGATCTCATTCATGTTCATACGGAAACATCCGTCTCCGGCGATATTGACTACGGTCTTTTCCGGACAGCCCATTTTGGCTCCGATGGATGCGCCAAGTCCATATCCCATTGTTCCAAGTCCTCCGGATGACAAGAGCGTCCTTGGCTCTTTATATTTATAATACTGTGCAGCCCACATCTGATGCTGTCCTACTTCTGTCGTAATGATTGCATCTCCTTTTGTCTGCCTGTAAATCTCTTCTACGATATACGGACCGGTCAGCTTTCCATCCTCATACTGAAGCGGATATTCTTTCTGATACGCTGCAATCTGTTCCATCCACTCCGGATGTGACTGTTCCTCAAGTCTTGCATTCAACCGCATTAAAACTTCTTTCAAATCTCCGACGATTCCATGATCGATCAACACGTTTTTGTTCATCTCTGCCGGATCGATATCAATCTGCAAAATCTGTGCATTCTTCGCAAACTTTTCTGTATCGCTCGTTACACGGTCATCAAATCTGGCTCCTACCGCAATCAACAGATCGCACTCACTGACTCCATAGTTGGATGTCTTGGTTCCATGCATTCCGACCATCCCTGTGTAACGCGGATCTGTTCCCGGAAATGCTCCCTTTCCCATCAGAGTATCTGTCACCGGAGCATCCACCTTTTCTGCGAATTCACGCAATTCTCTGCTCGCCCCCGAAAGGACAACGCCGCCCCCTGCATAAATAAACGGCTTTTGGGATGCTTCGATCATCTCCACAGCACGTGAAAGTGCCTCCTCTGTGATGGTTTCCGTCTTTCTCGGCGGGAACTCTGCTTCCCGGGGAAGATATTCTGTCACGTTTGCTGTAATATCTTTCGGGATATCGATCAGAACCGGCCCGGGTCTGCCGCTGCGCGCGATCCGGAATGCCTTGCGGATTGTCTCTGCCAGTTTTTCCACATCCTTGACAATAAAGTTATGTTTGGTGATCGGCATGGTGATCCCTGCAATATCGATTTCCTGAAAGCTGTCTTTTCCAAGCAGGGAAACCCCTACATTACAGGTAATCGCTACGACCGGAATGGAATCCATATAGGCCGTTGCGATTCCTGTCACCAGATTCGTTGCCCCCGGGCCGCTGGTAGCCAGACACACTCCCACTCTGCCGGTTGCTCTTGCATACCCGTCTGCCGCATGCGCCGCACCCTGTTCATGGGAAGTCAGGATATGCCTGATTTCATTACTATGCTCATAGAGAGCGTCGTATACATTTAAAATTGCTCCCCCCGGATATCCGAATACAGTATCTACACCCTGTTCTTTCAGACATTCGATCACAATCTCTGCTCCATTTAACTGCATGATGCTCTCCTCCTAATTATTTTTCGGGATCTCCAGAATTGCGCCTCTGTTTCCGGAGGTAACCATAGACGCATATCTTGCCAGATATCCTGTCTTGACCTTTGGCTCTCTTGGCTGCCATGCAGCACGACGTCTTTCCAGTTCTTCCTCTGATACATCCAGCTCCAGTTTTAATTCCGGAATATTGATCTTGATGATATCCCCTTCTTCGACAAGCGCGATCGGTCCTCCAACGGCCGCTTCCGGTGACACATGTCCGATAGATGCGCCTCTGGATGCTCCGCTGAAGCGGCCGTCCGTGATCAGCGCAACCGAAGATCCAAGGCCATATCCTGCAATCGCAGAAGTCGGATTCAGCATCTCACGCATTCCCGGACCTCCTTTTGGTCCCTCGTACCGGATCACAATCACATCTCCCGGGTTGATCTTTCCGGATTTGATTGCTTCTGTAGCTTCTTCGTCACTCTCAAAAATCCTTGCAGGTCCTTCATGCACCAGCATCTCTGCACAGACTGCAGAACGTTTTACCACACTTCCGTCCGGCGCCAGATTTCCTTTGAGTACTGCCAGACCGCCTGTCTCACTGTACGGATTGTCAATCGGGCGGATTACCTCCGGATTTTTATTGACACATCCTTCGATGTTCTCTCCCAGTGTCTTTCCGGTCACAGTCATACATTCTGTATGAAGAAGTCCTTTTTTGTTCAGCTCATTCATCACCGCATAAACTCCGCCGGCCTCGTTGAGATCTTCCATGTATGTATGTCCTGCCGGAGCAAGATGGCACAGATTCGGAGTTTTCTCGCTGATCGGATTGGCAAAATCAATCTCAAAATCCATTCCGATCTCATGTGCAATCGCAGGAATGTGCAGCATACTGTTTGTGGAACATCCCAGTGCCATGTCCACTGTCAATGCATTTAAAATCGCTTCTTTTGTCATAATGTCTCTTGGGCGGATATTCTTTCTTACCAGCTCCATCACCTGCATTCCCGCATGTTTTGCAAGCTGCAGTCTTGCAGAATACACTGCCGGAATGGTTCCGTTTCCTTTCAGTCCCATACCAAGAGCCTCTGTCAGGCAGTTCATACTGTTTGCCGTATACATACCGGAACAGGAACCACAGGTCGGACATGCCTTTTCTTCAAACTCGCACACATCTTCTTCTGAAAATTTTCCTGCCGCATAAGAACCGACTGCCTCAAACATGCTGGAAAGACTGGTCTTGCTTCCCTTCACATGACCCGCCAGCATCGGTCCCCCGCTGACAAAAATCGTCGGAATATTCACACGGGCTGCTGCCATCAGAAGTCCCGGAACGTTCTTATCACAGTTCGGTATCATAACAAGTCCGTCAAACTGATGTGCCATAGCCAGTGCTTCTGTAGAATCCGCGATCAGATCTCTTGTCACAAGCGAATATTTCATCCCAATATGTCCCATGGCAATTCCGTCACAGACTGCAATCGCAGGAACCATGATCGGTGTTCCTCCTGCCATAGCAACTCCCATTTTGACAGCCTGTGTAATCTTATCCAGGTTCATATGCCCCGGCACGATCTCATTATAAGAACTCACAATTCCGATCAACGGCCGGTCCAGTTCTTCTTGTGTCATTCCCAGCGCATTGAACAGGGAACGGTGCGGCGCCTGCTGCATCCCCTTTGTTACAGTATCACTTCTCATCTTCTATCATCCTCTTTCCTTTTTTTGAATTTCTGTTTTTTCTATTGGATATATGCACAGATCCTGTCACCCATCTCGCGGGTATTGATCTGTATGCTTCCCTCTGACATAATATCGATCGTGCGGTAACCGTCTCTTAATACACGCTGTACCGCTTCCTCAATGGCATCTGCTTCCCTGTCAAGATCAAATGTAAACCGAAGCATCATAGCTGCTGACAGAATCGTCGCGATCGGATTGGCAATGCCTTTTCCCGCAATATCCGGAGCAGAACCGCCGCTTGGCTCGTAAAGTCCGAATTTTGTCTCATTGAGACTTGCAGAAGAAAGCATTCCAATCGATCCAGTCACCATACTCGCCTCATCTGAAAGGATATCCCCAAACATATTCTCAGTCAGGATCACATCAAACTGTGCCGGATCCTTCACGAGCTGCATGGCACAATTATCCACCAGCATATGCTCCAGAGTCACTTCCGGATATTCCTTAGCCACCTCTTCCACAACGCTTCTCCAAAGTCTGGAGGAATCCAGCACATTTGCCTTATCCACACTGATCACTTTTTTTCTACGCTTCGCAGCGATGTCAAATCCCCGCTTCGCAATTCTTCGAATTTCTTCTTCATTATATGTAAGTGTATCGCAGGCAGTCATCACCCCGTCTATTTCTCTGGTGCTGCGCTCCCCAAAATACAGGCCGCCCGTGAGCTCCCGCATGATCATCAGATCAAATCCGTCTTTGATGATCTCCTCTTTCAGCGGACACGCTTCTTTAAGTTCTTCATACAATACTGCCGGTCTTAAATTTGCAAATAAATTCAGTTCTTTTCTGATTTTTAACAGTCCGGCTTCGGGACGTTTTGAAGGCTCCAGTTGATACCATGGAGAAGTCCTCGTATCTCCGCCGATCGAGCCCATCAAAACTGCATCACACAGCTTCGCTTTGCTGATCGTCTCATCTGTCAGTGGAACACCATGTACGTCAATGGATGCTCCGCCCATCAAAAGCTGTGTATACACACATTCATGTCCATAAACTTCTGCGATTCGATCCAGTACTTTCATCGCTTCTGTCACAATTTCCGGTCCGATTCCGTCTCCTTTGATCACTCCGATATTCAACTTCATAATACTCATCCTTCCAATTTTCAAAGTGTTATTCTAAATAATACCTCATTTCTTTTCTCATTTCAACCCTTTACCACACAAAAGTGCCAAAAAACAGAGCGAACTCTATATTGTTCTCTCTGATTGTACGGCACTTTTCAAAGAGCAACTTTCTTCACATAAACAATGCTGGGGGCAATCCGTTCCCTGAAGTTAAAAATGCAAAATACGTAAATGCCATGAAACAAAATGTAAGAAACAGCAACGTAATTTTCCCCAGAAATGTGATTTGATATCTTTTCCGAAATAATAGAAAATTTAATATCAAAGAAATGATACATATTAAGACATCTAATACGAAATTGATTCGTACAATTTTATTATCACTGAAAAATCCCAATGTAAAAAATCCCAAAACGAAAATACCATAATTCACCCATAACCATCTGATTATCCATTTTGATGACACTTGAACATTTCTCATTTTGTTTTTCCGGATACCAATTTCTTTTTTAATTTTATTAACATCACTTTTCAATTTAAACCAGCTAATAACAAATAAAATAAAGGTTATTGCTAAAAGTATAAGAAGATAGCTAAACAGCCCAATAGCCAAATGTTCAAACCAATGTCCTACAAAAGCAAGCGGTACCATCCCTGTTGTCAGCGAAAATATATACCCGATTACTTGCTTTTGAAACGACCATTCTACACATTCGCTAAAAAAATATGCAATACCACAAAATCCCCCAAACCAGCAGAATACAAATATTTGAATCATTGTTGCAAACAATTCACTTTTATAGTCCTCTGCTAACGCGGGAAGTACTAAATAAAAATCACCAGTATTCAATCTCAACGAAAGCAGAATTGAAAAAACAAGATAAACAAAGCTACCACACAACAATCCTTCCATAGAATATTTCAATATTTTACCTTTCAAACATAACACCTCAAATCCCTAATGATTTTTTAATTTTAGGTACATACCTTCTTGATACATAGGTTTGAATATTTCCTGGAAAACGAATACAAATTCTTCCAACAATACTTAAATCTATGTTTAAAATCTGATTCGTATTGACAATTTCCGAATTGGAGATTCTAAGAAATGTTTTCTTTTCCAGTAATTCTTCCAATTCATACAACCGATATCTGACAATATATTCATTCTGCTGCGTTTCAACAAACACTTTTTGATTTCCCGCATAAATCCTTAAAATATCAGAAATATTGATCAAATATGCCGTATCCCCTTTATATGCCATTAGTTTCGTAACTTGCTTTCGTTCATAATCACGTATATAATCGACAAATGTGTCAACTGTATGTCCCTCCTTGTCTGCTATGACCAGAATTTTCATCTCATCAACCGTACTGTCGATTTTTACATCAACTTGCAAAATATCACCCCCTGTTTAACGCTATTTTAATTGATTCAACCCCTAAAATCTATACTTTTTCTATATGTGGTATTAAATTTTTGATATCTGGTAAAAAGTCAAAAAAGCTGTTCTACAGCCTCCGGCCATAAAACAGCTTCTCTTTTTTCTTATTCTGCGTTTGGTTTTTCAATCTGCGCGATTGCAGCTTTCTGCATCGGAATACGGCAGTTCTTATTGTTTCCAAACTCTACGATCACATCGTCATCTGTGATATCAATGATCACACCGTAAAATCCGCTTGTTGTCAATGCAGTATCTCCAACTTCCATAGAAGCCAGCATCGCCTGGATTCTCTTCTGCTCCTTTTTCTGAGGACGCATCATGAACCACCAGAGACCTCCGAATAATACTACATAAATTACAATAACACCTAACATCTTACCAGCACACCTCCACTTACCGTGATATACTCTTCATTTTGTCTCACACGCTTTCCTGCGTCCGACAATATTACCATTGTACACAAAAAATCATGATACTTCAAGTAAATTTTCTATAAACATTTGGAAAAGTGTCTATTTTCCGGACGTCATTCCTTCGATTTTTTTCTTTTTGTATGCCTGATACTCTCCCGCTTCGATTGCTGCACGGATTTCTTCCATCATCGTGTTGTAGAAATACAGGTTGTGCAGTACACATAAGCGCATCCCCAGCATCTCTTTTGCTTTCAGAAGATGACGGATGTATCCCCTGCTGTAGCTTCTGCATGCCGGACACTGACATCCTTCCTCAATCGGTCTGTCATCCAGTTCATATTTTGCATTGAACAGGTTCAGCTTTCCATGGTTGGTATATACATGTCCATGGCGTCCGTTTCTGCTCGGGTAAACACAGTCAAAGAAATCGACTCCCCTGTCTACTGCCTCTAAAATATTGATCGGTGTTCCAACTCCCATCAGATAGGTCGGTTTCTGCTCCGGCAGATATGGAACAACCGCGTCCAGGATCCGGTACATCTCCTCATGACTCTCTCCGACTGCAAGCCCTCCGACTGCATAACCGTCCAGATCCAGATCCACGATCTGTTTTGCATGTTCGATCCGGATGTCTTCGTAAATTCCGCCCTGATTGATTCCAAACAGCATCTGGTGTGGGTTGATCGTATCCGGCAGAGTATTGAGCCGGTCCATTTCTGCTTTACACCGTTTCAACCAGCGTGTCGTTCTTGCCACAGAATCCCGCATATACACTCTGTCTGCCACACTGGATGGACATTCATCAAATGCCATGGCAATGGTGGATGCCAGATTGGACTGGATCTGCATACTCTCTTCCGGTCCCATAAAAATCTTTCGCCCGTCAATATGTGAATTAAAATGCACACCTTCTTCTTTGATCTTGCGAAGACCTGCCAGAGAAAACACCTGAAATCCGCCCGAATCTGTCAGAATCGGCTTGTCCCAGTTCATAAATTTGTGAAGTCCTCCCATTTTTTTCACCACTTCATCTCCCGGACGGACATGCAGGTGATACGTGTTTGAAAGCTCCACCTGGGTCTTGATTCCCCGGAGATCATCTGTCGATACCGCTCCTTTGATTGCTGCAGCAGTACCTACATTCATAAATACCGGCGTTTCAATCGTTCCGTGAACGGTATGAAAACGCCCCCGTTTTGCCCGTCCGTCTTTTTTGATCAACTCATACATAATTTCTTCTCCTTTATCTTCGTGAAAAAGGGGACCGCGCTCTCTCACGCTGCCCCTTTTTGTCTTTTTTCTATATCTGTTATGATTAGTAATGAATCACAACCGGTGTTCCCACACTGATCATTCCAAACAGAGCTGCTGCCTGATCCAGCGGCATATTGATACAGCCGTGAGACCCTGCTCCGTCCTTATAGCGCGTTCCGCCAAATGCAGCCTGCCAGGTTGCATCATGGAAACCAATTCCTGTCCAGGTCACGCGCATCCAATAGTTGACCGGTGTCTCATAAATCGGCTTTCCTGTGCTTGGATCGGTCTCTCCGATCAGCACCTCATCTCTGGTCATCTCCAGAATGTCATACACCCCTTCCGGTGTGATCCTCTCCGGAACCGGAACACCTGTCACCACATCTGTTTCCATTGCCACGCTTCCGTCTTTGATATACCACATGTGCTGGGTACTTAGATCAACCTCGATAAATGTAGTGCCCCAGTCCTGTTCTCCATGAGATTTTGCTGCACCTCCGGTATAGTATGCCGGCTCTCTTGTGACTACTTCACCGTTTTTGATGCTGTTCTGCAGATTGACAAGCTCTGTATCTTCATCAATCGACCATCCATATGTACCGCCTGTTACAGTCGTTGCCTTGCCGGTCGGTGTTGTCAGATTTCTCGTAGTCCCTACCGTATCGTATTTGTCACCAAACTCTGTAAACCATGCTTTCATGGCATCATTATCAAAAACCACATTCATATTGTCATCTACGCCGATCCATGTGGAAATCAGAGTCTTATCCACAACAACAGATTCTGACATGGTATAGGTAATGCTTGCCTTCAGATATTTGTTCATCGTATCACAGGCAGCCTGCACTTCCTTGGAATCTTTTGTGTATTTCGGACGTGCATAGCATCCTTCCTTCTCCATATCCAGTTCTGATCGAAATTCGGAAATATACTGGTTCACTTTTTCCTTCAGTACATCCATATCTACTGCCGTTCCATATACTTCCTCTTTGATCACATAAGTATCGCCCTGAAGCTCCGGTTTTGCGTTTTCTGCCGGAATCTGCTCTGCTGTCACTGCCTGCAGGTTCTGAATCTTTTCATTTAAAGCAGTTTCATCGAATGAAACAGCAATGGAAATCTTTTCTGATTTCTTTGAAAACAGCGCCAGCGGCCATGCAAAACCATTCTGCTTTTTCAACGCTTTCTCAATCTCATCGCTCTCTTTATATTGAAGAGAAATATCACTTCCTTTGATCACATCTGACTTACTGTCCTGCTCCTTAATGGTCAGTTTGTAGTCTTTTACCTGCTCTTTGATATATGCCTCCACAGATGATGCCGATCTTCCCGAAAAATCTTTTCCGTTGATCGTTGTATTTATATAGAAATGACTCATAAAAAATACAGAAATTCCAAGATATAAAAGCACCAGCACTCCGATGACTCCGCCTGCGATGATCCCCGCTTTTCTGGCCGGAAATCCACCTGAAGTCCTGCGAGACCTTTTCCTGTGTTTTGGGGAATTTCCTTTCGTCTCTTCAGAAACATCTTCAAAGTCTTCTTCTGTAAAAATCATGTCTTCTGTCTGCGGTCTTTTCGTTTTTTTTCTGATTTTTTCTTTCATCTGCTATTGCCGTTCTCCTTTCAGCCAGTATCTAGTCCTCATTATATTACGCTTTTCCTGAATTGTACAGAAAAAACATAGGAATTTCAAATAAATTTATTACGCTTCTATCTGATCGGTTCTGCCATTCATAATCTGACCGGGCAGTTGCATAAAATTAAGGATTGCACGATAATATGTCTTCTTATATAATAGTTTTATATGCAAAAGAAAGGAGATTTTGACATATGAGTGGTTCATCATTTGGAACTTTATTTCGCATTACTACATGGGGAGAGTCTCACGGCGCAGCAATCGGTGTTGTGATCGACGGCTGTCCCGCAGGACTTTCCCTAAGCGAATCTGATATACAGGCTTTTCTGGACCGCAGACGTCCGGGACAGAGCCGCTATACGACCAAGCGCAGTGAGACCGATCAGGTAGAGATTCTCTCCGGTATCTTTGAAGGAAAGACAACCGGAACCCCAATTTCTCTTTTGGTGCGCAATCAGGATCAGCGCTCCCGGGATTATGGGGAGATTGCTTCCTGTTACAGACCGGGACATGCTGACTATACATTCCAGAACAAATACGGTTTTCGGGATTACCGCGGCGGTGGCCGCACCTCCGGCCGGGAGACGATCGGCAGAGTAGCTGCCGGAGCAGTCGCTTCTGCCCTCTTAAAGACACTGGGGATCGAACTGACTGCATTTTCAAAATCCATAGGTCCCGTAACTGTACCGGAATCCGAATATCGTTTGGATGAGGTCACAGAAAATCCGCTTTACATGCCAAACAATGGGTTGGCCAAAAAAGCAGCCGACTATCTCAATGAGATGATGGAACAGAAAGATTCCTGCGGCGGAATCATTGAATGTCGTGTAACGGGACTTCCCGTCGGGCTTGGCGAACCGGTATTTGATAAACTGGATGCTCAGCTTTCGAAGGGAATCATGTCCATTGGTGCGGTAAAAGCAGTGGAGATTGGAGATGGATTTCTTGCTGCCGCCTCAAACGGGAGCACGAACAATGATGCATTTGCCGTTCAGGACGGACAGATGATAAAAAGGACCAACCATTCCGGCGGGGTTCTGGGCGGTATCAGCGACGGCTCCGAGCTGATCGTACGCGCTGCCATCAAGCCGACGCCTTCCATTGCCCGCCCTCAGTCCACGGTAAATATAGATAAGGAAGAGATTGAGATTTCTATCAAGGGAAGACATGATCCGATCATCGTTCCCCGCGCCGTGGTGGTAGTTGAATCCATGACTGCACTTACACTCGCAGATCTTCTTCTGTGCAATATGTGCAGCCGTCTGGATTCCATCAAAAACTTTTACCAGGAGGAGAAAGATGTCTAATAAGCTGATCGATATTGTGAATGTCACAAAATCTTTTGATGAGAGCGTCATTTTGGATCACTTAAATCTTTATATCCGTGAAAATGAATTTCTGACACTGCTCGGTCCAAGCGGCTGCGGTAAGACCACACTGCTTCGGATTCTGGGTGGTTTCGAGACTCCGGATTCCGGAGATATCATTTTTGAAGGGAAGAACATCAACAAGCTGCCGCCCAACAGACGGCAGCTCAATACTGTGTTCCAGAAATATGCGCTCTTTACCCATATGACCATTGCAGAAAATATTGCATTTGGTCTTAAGATCAAGAAAAAGTCCAAACATTATATTGATGACAAGATCAAATATGCACTGAAACTTGTGAATCTGGAGGATTTTAAAGACCGGTATCCGGATTCTTTAAGCGGCGGTCAGCAGCAGAGGATCGCAATTGCCCGCGCAATTGTAAACGAACCGAAAGTGCTGCTTCTCGACGAACCGCTTGGAGCACTGGACTTAAAACTCAGACAGGACATGCAGTATGAGCTGATCCGTCTGAAAAACGAACTGGGTATTACTTTTGTCTACGTTACCCATGATCAGGAGGAAGCTCTGACCATGTCCGATACGATCGTTGTCATGAATCAGGGATATATCCAGCAGATCGGAACACCGGAGGATATTTATAACGAACCACAGAACGCCTTTGTAGCAGACTTTATCGGAGACAGCAACATTCTTCCTGCCACCATGGTGGAAGATAAGGTTGTCAAAATGCTGGGAGCCACCTGGCAGTGTGTGGACGTTGGATTCGGACGCAACAAACCGGTAGATGCGGTGATCCGCCCGGAAGACATCGATCTGGTCAAGCCTGAAGAAGGAATTATCGAAGGTGTGGTCACCCATCTGATCTTCAAAGGTGTTCATTATGAAATGGAGGTACTTGCCAACAATTACGAGCTTCTCGTACACAGTACCGATATGTTCCCGGTTGGCACAGAGGTCGGTATCCGTGTGGATCCATTTGATATCCAGATTATGAAAAAACCAGAATCTGAAGATGCGGAGGCGGCAGGAATTGAAGAGTAGAAAATTATTGAGCGGTCCATACCTGTTCTGGGCAGCCTCCTTTATCATCATTCCGCTTTTGATGATTCTGTATTACGGACTGACTGACAAAAACGGAAATTTCACACTGATGAATCTGGCACAGATCACCACCCAGGAAAATTTAAAAGCACTGGGACTGGCACTGCTGCTCTCTTTCGTGAGTACGCTCATCTGCCTGATCCTTGCTTACCCGCTTGCCATGATCCTGTCCGAAAAAAATGTCAATCAGACCAGTTTCATTGTACTGATCTTCATTCTTCCCATGTGGATGAATTTTCTGCTGCGGACACTCGCATGGCAGAATCTGCTGGAAAAAAACGGTGTCATCAATATGGTTCTGCGCTTTTTCCATCTTCCGGAGCTTGCGCTGATCAACACACCGTTTGCGATCATTCTCGGCATGGTATACAATTTCCTGCCGTTTATGGTGCTGCCGATCTACAATGTACTTTCCAAGATCGACCGGGACGTCATATCTGCAGCCCGGGATCTGGGAGCAAACAACCTGCAGACTTTTTTGAGGATCATCCTGCCTTTGAGCGTACCGGGCATTATCAGCGGAATCACCATGGTCTTTGTACCATCACTGACCACATTTGTCATTTCCGACCTGCTTGGCGGCAGTAAAATCCTGCTTATCGGAAATGTGATCGAGCAGGAATTTAAACAGGGCAGCAACTGGAATACCGGCTCCGGTCTTTCTCTTGTGCTGATGATCTTTATTATTGCCAGCATGGCAATGATTGCAAAATACGATAAAGAAGGGGAGGGAACCGCATTTTGATGAAGAATACAGCCAAACGGATTTACCTGATTCTGATCCTCATTTTATTATATGCACCGATCATAACACTGGTCGTTCTATCCTTCAATAATTCCAAAACCCGGGCAAAATGGGGTGGGTTTACCGGGAAATGGTACATTTCACTGTTCCAGAATCCGGATATTATGAATGCACTTTATACGACTCTGATCATCGCATTGCTTTCTGCACTGATTGCAACCTTGATCGGAACCGTAGCCTCTCTCGGGATTCAGGCAATGAAACCGAAGATGCGCACCTTTATGATGGGCGTAACCAACATCCCGATGCTCAACGCAGATATCGTAACCGGAATTTCCCTGATGCTGCTCTTTGTTGCATTTCGTTTTACCCTTGGATTTTCCACGGTACTGCTGGCACACATCACATTCAATATTCCTTATGTAATATTGAGTGTCATGCCAAAATTAAAGCAGACAAAAAAGAGTACTTATGAAGCCGCACTGGATCTGGGAGCTTCTCCGATCTACGCATTTTTCAAAGTCGTACTGCCGGATATCATGCCGGGGATCATTTCCGGTTTTCTTCTGGCATTTACAATGTCACTGGATGATTTTGTAATCACACATTTTACGAAAGGACCGGGGGTGGATACCCTTTCCACCAAGATCTACAGTGAAGTGCGTAAAGGAATCAAACCGGAAATGTATGCACTTTCCACAATCATGTTTATGACAGTACTTGTTCTGCTGTTTTTGATCAACTTTACACCGGAGCAGAAGAAGTCTTCCCCATCAGCCGCTTCTAAGCGCAGAAGGCATCAGAGCATCAGCCATATCATCTTCAAGCGCGTAGTACCGGCTGCCATGATCCTTGTCATTGCCGCCGGCGGATTTTATTACGGATCCAAAAACGGAGTGACCGGCGGAGACAATCAGCTGATCGTATACAACTGGGGCGAATATTTAGATCCGAACGTAATCCCGATGTTTGAAAAGGAAACCGGTATCCAGGTCGTTTATGAAGAATACGAGACAAATGAAATCATGTATCCCAAAGTGCAGTCCGGCGCCATCGCTTATGACGTGGTCTGTCCTTCCGACTATATGATCCAGCGTATGATTGAAAATGATCTGCTTGCCAAGATCAATTTTGACCATATTCCGAATATCAAATACATCGGCGACACTTATCTGGAACAGTCCCGCCAGTTTGACCCGGACAACCTTTACTCTGTCCCTTACTGCTGGGGAACTGTCGGTATCTTATACAACAAGACAATGGTAGATGAACCGATCGACAGCTGGTCCGTACTCTGGGATGAAAAATATAAAGACAACATTCTGATGCAGGACAGTGTTCGTGATGCATTTGCAGTGGCATTAAAATACATCGGCGCCTCGCTCAACTCCACGGATTTAAATGAACTGGAGGAAGCAAAGCAGCTTCTCATTGATCAGAAACCTCTTGTGCAGGCATATGTTATTGATCAGGTGCGTGACAAAATGATCGGAAACGAAGCCGCCATCGGTGTCATTTATTCGGGAGAAGCCATCTATACACAGGCAGAGAATCCAAATCTGGAGTACGTAATTCCAAAAGAAGGATCGAATCTCTGGATTGATTCCTGGGTAATTCCGAAAAATGCACAGCACAAAGAAAATGCAGAAAAATTTATCAACTTCCTCTGCCGGCCTGATATTGCCAAAATGAACTTCGACTACATTACCTACTCCACTCCGAATACCGGAGCACGAGAACTCATCGAAGATCCGGCCATCCGCAACAGCAAGATTGCGTTTCCGGAACCGGAAGATCTTGTCAACTGCGAAACATTCCGTTTCCTCGGGGACAAATACGATGCAATCTACAACCAATTGTGGCGGGAAGTAAAATCCAAATAGTATCCCCCTCCGGGCATCCCGTAATGCATGCCTGCGGCGGGCGGACTTACGTCCGATAAATAAAAATGAGCGTGTTCCAAACCATGTGGCAAACACGCTCATTTTGTCTTATCTTTTATTTTCTTGTATCAATAAATCCTTCACCGAACACCTCGCTCGTCTCTGTCAGCATCACAAATGCATCCGGATCCACCTCATGTGCAGCACTTCTGAGGGAGTACGCCTGAGAGCTGGAGCAGGCACAGAGCAGCACATCCTTTTCCTCTTTTGTATAGGTTCCGATCGCCCGGATTGCTGTGGAACCTCTTCCGCTGATCTGATCAATCTTTTTGGAAACCTCATCCGCCTTTATCGTAATAATCAGGATCAGTTTACCGGCTCCCATGCCATACATGATCTTATCGATCACGACAGATGTCACAAATGCCGAGATCAGACCATAGAGAACTGCGTCCACATTTCCGAATACCGGCCATCCAAGCAGAATAATCAAAAGATCGATCGCCATGGTTACAAATCCGATTGACAAATGCGGCTTGATCGCTTTGATCGACATAGTCAGAAAATCGGTACCGCCGGAGGAGGATCCCCGCATATAGAACAACGCAAGCGCTGCTCCCAGGCAGACACCGGAAAACAGTGCCGCCATAAACGGCTCCCCTGTATAAGGCTTTGTATACGGAAAAATAAGATCCAGAAATATCGTACAAACAATCATGGTTCTTGCTGATTTGAACATAAACCTCCGCCCTACCAGCTTAAAGCTCAAAATGATAAGCGGAATATTCAGGGCAAGGGTTGTAATACCAATCGGAAATCTCCATAAATGATTCATGATCAGCGCCAGACCGGATAATCCGCCCGGTGCAAAATCTGCCGTTTTTGCAAACGTATAAATCCCAAGGGCATATAATACACTTCCCACAATATCATAAGAAATATCCAGTACAAGCTCTTTTCCATTGATCTTTTTACGATTCTGTCCCATGTCTCTTCCCTTCTTTTCTCTTATACCGGGAAGCACCCGCCTCCGATAAATTCTCTGAGCAGCGAATTTGCCGGAACATAGTCACTTCCGATTCCGATAAAATAGTCAAAAAATTTCAAAAGTCTTTTCGCCTCAAGATATTCCGGTGAATCTTTTTCCACTCCGAACAAAAGAGGCTCCACATACTGTTTTAAAACAGCCAGTTCATACAACAGGGAAGAATTAAACATCACATCCGCTTCTTCCTGATACGGAAAAATATTCTCTTCCTCACCTCTTCTGACTGACGACCACATTGCGAGCGTTTTCTGTGCTGAAGTTCCTCTTGTTCTGGCATCCCGCACCAGCCGCCGGATCAGTCTTCCGTCTGTAGAAGGGATCCGGTTATGCTCATCAATATTCAACTGTGTCAGAGCACTGATGTAAATCTTAAACTTCCGGTCTGATGAAAGCTGACGGGAAAGCTCCGGATTCAAACAGTGAATTCCTTCGATCACAAGAATATCCTGTTCCTTCAGCTGTGTCGGAGTCGTGTCATAGCTCCTGCTTCCTTTCTTAAAATCAAAGATTGGAAGATGCACCGCCTCTCCGGCTAAAAGTGCCTGCATATCCTTATTGAACTGCTCGATGTCAATGGCCTCCAGACATTCAAAATTGTAATTGTCATCCTCATCCCGGGGTGTTTTTTCCCGATCCACAAAATAATTGTCCACTGCAATCGGATGCGGTCTCATTCCCTGCGTCCGAAGCTGAATGGAGAGCCTGTGCGAAAACGTTGTTTTTCCGGATGAAGACGGTCCTGCGATCATCACCAGCTTTGTTTCCGGCTTCGCGGCAATCTGCGCGGCGATCTGTGCGATCTGCCGTTCCTGATAAGCCTCCTGCACAAGTACGATCTCACGCATATCATATTTTGTGACCATGTCATTGAGTGCTCCGACTGTCTCAATATTCTGAAGGTCGCCCCACTGCACACTGCTCTTTAATACCTGAAACAGCTTTTCACGCGGTTCAAAGGCCGGGACTACATCCGGTTCCTTTCGGAACGGCATCTGGAGTACAAATCCTTCATCATACAGATGCAGCGCAAAATTCTTTAAATACCCGGAATCCGGCACCATATATCCATAGTAATAATCCTCAAACTCATTCATCCGGTAGATATTTACCTTGGAAACCCTCCGGTATCCAAACAGCCTTTCCTTGTCATACATCCCGTGTCTGCCAAAAAGCTCTACTGCATCCGATGTATGCACAGAACGCTTCTCGATCGGAATTTGGGCTTCTGCAAGTTCATGCATCCTTGCATCAATCTGATCCAGAAACTTCTGATCCAGAACGACATCTCCGTCAATTGTACAGTAATACCCATTGCTGACGGAAAAATGGATCTTCACATTGCGGATCTTGTCATGTCCTCCGACATCATGAACTGCTTTGACAAGCATAAAACAGAGACTTCGACGATAAGTCTCATAACCGATCGGGTCTTTCACTGTCACAAATTCGATTTTACAATCCTGCTTTAATCGTTTGTTCAATTCCTGAAGACGTGTCCCGTCCACCAATGCCAGTACGATTTTGGCCGGGTATTCTTCCTGAAATTCTTCTGCGATCTTCTTGTAGGCAATTCCTCTCTCGTAACACTTTACCTTGTCCCCTGTCTGAACGGTACAAAATTCTTTCTCCATAAGCCTGCCCTCCCGTCTGGAATCTTACAATACCTGAAACGGATGCACGACCGGTGCGGTGATGATTTTAGCTGCAGGAAGTCTCTCTTCCAGAAACCGTTTCATATCTTCCATAAAAATATACTCTGTCCCATAATGTCCCGCATCAATCACCGAAACGCCCTGTGCCGCCGCATCCAGACCTTCATGGTGTCCGATATCTCCGGTTACAAGAACATCCGCTCCTTTTGAGACAGCCGGAGCAATGGCACTTTTCCCGGATCCCGGAGAAACCGCAAGTCTTTTTACCGGCTGCTTCATATCTCCAAACACCTTGACCGATCCCAGTTTTAATTTATGCTTCACATAAACACAGCATTCTTCCAGTGTCATCTCTTTTGGAAGGGATCCCACTCTTCCGATCCCCTCTTCTTTTGTCTGTGTATTCATGGTCACATCCAGCACTTCGGTATCTGTCAGTCCCAGAATCTGTCCGGAAAGCTCTGCCATGCCAAGCACATCATAATTGGTATGCATTGCATAATAGGAAATATCACTGCGGATCAGCTTTAACAGCCTGCGGCCGATAAAATCTTCATCCGTAATATGCTTAAGCGGCGAAAAAATCAGCGGGTGATGGGTAATGAGCATGTCCGCTTCCTGCGCAATCGCCTCCTCAATGACCGCATCTGTTGTATCCAGCGCCAGATAAATCCGACGGACTTCTTTTTCACTTCTTCCCGCCTGCAGCCCTACATTGTCAAATCCCAGAGCAGCACTCTTGGGATATGTACCCTCAATCATTGCCATAATGTCTTTACACTGCATAATACTTCAGTCCTTTCCTGATGCAGATAAGCTCCTCTTTGAGTTCTGCCTGTCTCTTTGTGATATGTTCCCCTCTCTGATGATCCAGTTTTTCCAGAATCTCTGCTTTTAACTGTTCTTCTCTCTTTAAATACTGCTCCAGTATGGGGTGGCGCATCTCCAAAAGTAATTTTCCGTATCGAAGCTGGGTTTCATCCCACTTCTCTCTTTCGCTTTCCTTTGAAGGAACCACACGCATCATCGGATAGTACTTTCCTTCATCCAGTACCATCTCTTCCTGCACGATCTGATAGCCGTTCTGCAGAAGAAATTCCCGCACCTTTGCGATTTCCGACTGGGGCTGCAAAATGCACTCTTGTAATGTCTCTGCCACAGCCTGTCCCTCTGTCAGAATCCTCATCACAAGTCCGCCGCCCATACCTGCGATAATGACGGCTTCCACTTCTCCCGGAGACAGTTTTTCCAGGCCATTGGATCTGCGCATCTTGATCTGCTCTTTTAATCCGGCTTCTCTTACATGCTCTTCTGCCCGGATCAGCGGACCTTCGTTCACATCCATTGCAAACGCTTTTTTTACTTTTTTATGCTCTATCAGATAAATCGGAATATAGGCGTGATCCGTTCCGATATCTGCCACACACTCCCTGACTGTCACAAGGTCAGCCACTGCCTGCAGTCTTTTTGATAATTCATTCCTCATATCTTAGTCCAGATAGTCTCTCAGTTTGCGGCTGCGGCTTGGATGACGCAGCTTCCGGAGTGCTTTTGCCTCAATCTGGCGGATACGTTCACGGGTAACATCAAATTCTTTTCCAACTTCCTCCAGCGTTCTGGCACGTCCGTCATTCATTCCGAAACGAAGGCGAAGCACTTTCTGTTCTCTTTCTGTGAGTGTATCCAGCACTTCATCAAGCTGCTCTTTGAGCAGTGTCTGCGCTGCTGCCTCTGCCGGTACCGGTACGTTATCGTCCTGGATAAAATCTCCCAGATGACTGTCTTCTTCCTCACCAATTGGTGTCTCCAAAGATACCGGCTCCTGGGAAATCTTCAAAATCTCACGCACACGTTCTACCGGCATATCCAGTTCTTTTGCGATCTCTTCCGGCAGCGGCTCTCTTCCGAGCTCCTGCAGAAGTTGTCTGGACACACGGATCAGTTTGTTGATCGTCTCCACCATATGCACCGGAATACGAATCGTTCTTGCCTGATCTGCGATTGCTCTTGTGATCGCCTGACGGATCCACCAGGTAGCATACGTACTGAATTTGTATCCTTTGTGATAATCAAATTTTTCCACTGCTTTGATCAGTCCTAAATTTCCCTCCTGGATCAGATCCAGAAACAGCATTCCGCGTCCTACATAACGTTTTGCAATGCTGACTACAAGACGAAGGTTCGCTTCTGCAAGCTCTTTCTTTGCATCTTCATCTCCTTCTTCCATTCTCTGCGCCAGCTCAATCTCTCTGTCTGCACTTAAGAGCGGAACTTTTCCGATCTCTTTTAAATACATTCTGACCGGATCTTCAATGCTGACACCGTCCGGAACTGACAGGTCAATATTCTCCATATCTACATCATCCGCTTCTTCTGCCATGATCACGTCCATGTCTACGTCCAGATCATCGTCACTGCTGATACGCAATACATCAATATTGTTGGCTTCCAGATACTCAAATACCTTTTCCATCTGTTCTGCTTCCAGTTCCATATCCGCAAAAAAGTCATTGATCTCCTGGATCTCCAGTATACTTTTCTTTTTCTTTCCCTGTGCTACCAGTTCTCTGAGTCTCTCCGTAAACTTCTGAATGTTTTCTTCCATGTGTCCATCCTTCCTCTGTCTGCAGCAAACGCAGACTGTCTTGTTTTATTTTATCCTTATTCAATAGAAATATGCAGTTTCTTCAAGTCATCCAGTTTTCGCTTTTCCTCCATCAGCTTCTGAAGTCCGATGATATCTGTCGGTTCCAGATGCATGGTCCTGTAATCGATACTGTGTGTCTTGACTTTTACGATTGTCTCCTGCAGTGCTTTTTCCCGTTCCTCTTTGGTCGTCAGCTTCTGGATCTTCGTATGAAACAACGAAGCTGCTTCCCGGTGTTCTTCTTCCTTTGTAAAATGATTCAGGATCTTGGCGGGATTTAATTCTCCTTCCTCATACTGGTGATATAAAAATTCTGCCACTGTATGGTACAGAGGTTCCGGAAAATCTTCCGGACTGATATACTTCTGAATGATTCCAAACAGTCTTCTGTCCTCGATCATCCAGGTAAGCAGAATTTTCTGGGAAATCTTCGCCCCGTCTTCTTTCGGCTTCTCGCTGCCTGTGGCCTGCTTCGGACGCTCCACCGGCTTTGCCATTCCTTCTCTCACCGCCATCTTTGCCACCAGTTTTTGCAGGCTCTCAACTGTGGCCCGATATGTACCCGCAACCGCTTCAATATAGTTGTTCCGCTCCAGTTCATCCTCAAAGCCGATCAGACGCCTTGCAGCCTCCTGGAAAAATGCAGTCTTTCCTTCCGGAGAATTCATATCATACTCTTTCTCCAGCATCTCCAGTCCGAACATAAATCCGTTTCTCGCATTTCCGATCCTGCGTTCAAATTCCTCAGCGCCCAGATTCTTGATAAATTCATCCGGATCCTTATATGGATCCATCCGGATCACCTTTGCAGTGATCCCGGCTTCCTTCAAGATCGGAACTGCCCGAAGCGCCGCTCTCGTCCCTGCCTCATCGCTGTCATAGGTCAGATATACTTCCTGAACATACCGCTTGATCAATGCCGCATGCCCGGTCGTCAATGCAGTTCCCAGTGACGCCACTGCATTGGTAAATCCCGCCTGATGCAGCGCGATCACATCCATATAGCCCTCACACACCAGAAAATACGGCTTTCTTGATGTGCGCGCCCGGTTCAGTCCGTACAGATTACGGCTCTTGTCAAAGATCTCTGTCTCCGGTGAATTCAGATACTTTGGCTTTGCGTCTCCCATCACACGCCCGCCAAATCCGATGACCCGGTTGTTCACATCCATGATCGGAAACATCACCCGATTCCAGAATTTGTCATAAACACCATTTTTCTCATCGGTATTGATCAGCCCCGCCTGACGGATCAGATCTTCCGTATACCCCCTTTTTCTGAGGTAACGAAAGAGATCATCGCTGTACTTGCTGGAATATCCGAGACCAAATGCCTTGATCGTCTCCTCTGACAACTGCCTGCCGGTCAGATATGCGTGCGCCGTCTTTCCCTGTTCAGACTTCAGCTGCACATAAAAATACTGCGCTGCCAGCTTGTTGATCTCAAGAAGCTGTGTCTTTCTGTCTGCCCTGGCTTTTGCTTCTTTTGAATACTCCATCTCAGGGAGTACGACACCTGCCCTGTCCGCCAGAAACTTCAGTGCTTCCACAAATGAAAAATTCTCATAATCCATCAGAAATGTAAATACATTTCCTCCCGCTCCACAGCCAAAGCAGTAATACATCTGCTTTTCTCTGCTTACGGAAAAAGAGGGGGACTTTTCATTGTGAAACGGACAGAGTCCGAAATAGGAACTACCTTTTTTCTGCAGTCTCACATATCCTGAGATCACATCCACAATATCATTTTTTGTTCTTACTTCTTCGATTACTTCTTCCGAATAATACATGTCTGCCTCTTACTTCTCTTTCATTTTTGAGCATTTAAAATCCCCTACACTTATTATATTCTGCGGTCACATCTCTTTTCCTTTATTTTTTTGAAATTCTTTTTTCCAGTGCATCGATCACCGTCTCAAGCACTTTTAATCTGGCGTAATATTTATCATTTCCCTCTACCACGATCCATGGAGCATATTCTGTGGAAGTCCGGATCAGCATCTCATTGACCGCCTCCTCATACTGCTCCCATTTTTCACGGTTTCTCCAGTCTTCTTCTGTGATCTTCCACTGCTTTTCCGGATTTTCCTGCCGCTGTCTGAATCGCTTTTCCTGCTCTTTTTTGTCAATCTGCATCCAGAATTTCAAAACTACAGCCCCTGCGTCCGCGAGATCCTTTTCCATATCATTGATCTCCTTATACGCCCGTTTCCACTCTTCCTGCGTACAAAACCCTTCTATCCGCTCTACCATCACCCTGCCGTACCAGGTTCTGTCAAAAATTGCGATATGCCCGTCCTTTGGCATGTTTTTCCAGAATCTCCAGAGATAATGATGTGCTTTCTCCAGATCATTCGGCGCCGCTGTAGGATTCACCACATATCCCCTGGCATCCATCTTTTCTGTCAGCCGCTTGATCGCTCCTCCTTTTCCGGCAGCATCCCAGCCTTCAAACCCGATTACCACCGGAATGCGCTTCTGATACAGCTCTCCATGCAGCTTCTCGATCTTTTTCTGATATTCTTTGAGCTTTTTCCGATACGTTTTCCTGTCACAACACAAACTTAAGTCCACTTTTGCCAGCACAGATTCCTGAAACCCTTTTGTTGCTCCATCTATCAGACTTCTATTCTCAGACGCCTCTTTTTCCGCTTCCCGGATCACCTCTGCCGCCGTCTCCCTTGCAATCTCCCTGCGCCTGTTGTCAATCCCTGCTGTCAGCATCTGCGTGATCACGGTGTAGATTTTGACTGTTGCATAGCGTCTGTCTGTAGCCTCCACAATCGTCCAGGGGGCATATTCCGTATCTGTCCTCTGCAGCATTTCTTCTATCATTTCCTGATACTGATCATACTTTTCATTTTTCTTCAGATCTGCCTTTGTCACACGCCACGCCGTATCTTTAGACTCCATGAGTTTATCAAACCGTTTTTTCTGTTCCTTTTGATCGATATCCAAAAACAATTTAATCAGAAGTGTCCCGTCCTCCGTGATCTGTTTTTCAAAGGAACAGATCGAGCGATAGCAGTTTTCTATTTCCGATTCTCGCATTTTCTTTTCAAACCGGTCACTGAGCACCTTAATATACCAGCTTCCATCATATACTGCCATCCGGCCTCTTTGCGGTGTCTTCGTCCAAAACCGCCACAAAAAAGGGTGCATCGCTTCCTCTTTTGTCTCCTCTTTCACCGTAAATACTTCAAATCCCCTCGGATCCAGACTCTGAATCAGTTTTCCGATCTGCATTCCTTTTCCTGCGGCATCAAATCCTTCAAATACAATCATGATCGGAAGCCCCATTTCCTTACACTGTCTCTGAAGTTTTCCCATCTGCAGCTTCAAAGCAGTCATTTTTGCCTTGTATTCACTTTTTTCCATCTTCATTGTCAAATCTACTTTTTCTAACATGATTTGCCCTCCCGATCCTTTCTGTCTTAGTTTTCCCATCTGTTTCTTTTTTATCCTGAAACCAGAAAAAACCGCACGGACTTCTGTGAAATACACTGTATTTCATAAAATCCATGTGGTTTTTCTTTTCGTAACGGCTGACGATCACCCTCCATGCTGATTTTGCTCAAAAATCAGACATCTTGCGTTTCTGATTTCTGTTTCATCTCTGAAAGTACTTTTTTAAAATTCTTTCTGAACAAGAGCAGCGTTGTCACCACTGCGATCACATCCGCGATCGGCTCTGCAAGAAATACTGCCTGTACATGATCCTCCAGAAATACCGGAAGAATATAGATCAGCGGGATCAGAACAATAATCTTTCTGAACATTGCCAGAAATGCAGAAATTTTAGAATTTCCAAATGCAATAAATGTCTGCTGGCAGGCGATCTGCGCTCCCATCAGTACCACTGCCGCCATGTAGATACGCATCGCCCATTTTGCAAACTCTGCCAGCTGCGGGTCATTTGTAAAAATTGTCACAAACACGCCAGGAGCAAGCTCCGAAACTGCCCAGATACCTGCCGCATAAACTACCGCAGAAATCAGCAGAAAGCGGAAGCCTTTTCTCACACGTTCTGCATTATTCGCTCCGAAGTTATAACTGATGATCGGCTGTCCTCCCTGCGTCAGTCCCTGCAGCGGCAGCATCGCAAACTGCATCACACTGGACAGGATCGTCATCGCACCTACCGCCAGGTCCCCGCCGTATTTTAATAACGAAGAATTAAAACACAATACCAGGATACTCTCTGTAGACTGCATGATAAACGGCGCTGCTCCCAGGCCGATACAAGGCAGCATGATCTCTTTTTTGATCTTAAAATTCTCTTTTTTCAGTCTCAGGACCGTATCTTTTCCAGACAGGAAACGGATCGCCCAGACTGCGCTGATCGCCTGTGAGAGAACTGTTGCCAGCGCGGCTCCCTGTACTCCCATATCAAATCCAAAAATAAAGATCGGATCCAGAACAATATTCGTCACCGCTCCGATCACCACAGTCATCATGCTGATCTTGGAAAATCCCTGTGCTGCGATAAAAGCATTCAGTCCCAGCGTGAGCTGTACAAAGATTGTTCCTACCGCATAGATATTCAGATAGCTTTCTGCATATCCGATGGTATTCTCACTGGCGCCAAACATCATCAGTAAAGGACGCTTAAATACAAGCACCAGAGCTGTCAAAACAACAGCGGTAATCACCAGTGCAGAAAAACAGTTTCCCAGTATCTTCTCTGCACCCTCATTATCCTTTTTTCCCATCAGAATACTGGCTCTTGGTGCGCCTCCCATTCCCATCAGTGCCGCAAATGCAGAGACGATCATAATAACCGGAAAACATACACCAAGTCCGGTAAGTGCTGCCGCACCCTCTCCCGGAATATGTCCGATATACATCCTGTCCACCATATTATAAAGTGCATTGACCACCTGTGAGATAATAGAAGGCACTGCCAGTACGAATAACAAGTGTCCGATCGGCTCCTTCCCCAGATCCACCTCTTTTGACATTTTCAGTTTCATAATGATGACTCCTTCCCTTTTGCCCGTTCTTCAAATCGCGCAAAAATCTTCTCCATTGTATTGGCCATATTTGCAATATCCTCTTCGGGAATCCCCTCAAGGATCTCCTGATCGATCTTCCGCTTGATTCCTCCAAGCTGTTCGATCACAGGAAGTGCATGTTCTGTCAGCTTTAGATGCTGCACTCTCTTATCATGGTCATCTGCCACACTGATGATCATCTCCTTCCCCAGCAGCGCATCTACACTTCTGCATACAAGCGCCTTGGAAACGCCGAGACATGTACATAACTGACTGTTCGTATTGATTGAAGGATTATTTGCCAAAAACAGCAAAATTGATATTTCATTCGGAGAATATGTCTCATTTCCCAACATTCTCCCAAACTCATCTGCATACACTTTCCTGATCTTCATAAACACAGAAATCATACCTTCCACTGTCATCTCTGCGCTCATTTTTCCACCTCCATTTGTTTACTTGTAAACTTTCTATTAGTATATCACGTTTCACAGAATTGTCAATTTTATATCACACACTTTTTTCAAATTTATAGTTGACATTTTAAAAACTCTATAGTATTATACTAAAAGTGATGTGCTTCACGTAAGTTTTTCATCGCAATGAGCGGAAGTGTCGGAACTGGCAGACGAGCAAGACTAAGGATCTTGTAAGCATTGCGCTTGTGTGGGTTCAAGTCCCATCTTCCGCATATTATAAAAAGGTATGATTCCATGTTCGGAATCATACCTTTTTTGTTTATAATTTTCATGTTCTTTGTTTTTAATAGTTTCAACAAATTATAACATAGGAGTTTTTCTATACTCCAGGTAACGCTACGGCTTTGCATCAACCCTTCCACTTCCACGCTGCGTTAAATATCCCGTCATAAATAAAAGACTCCAGACGTTCTCTAAAGACTGATACATTTCCGGATAGATCAGCTCCTGATGAATCTCTTTTATGATTTCCCCGCCGGCAAGCAGAGTTTCAATCTCACGCTTGGTTTTAAGATTGTCGGACATTTGAATAAATTTCTTGACGGCATTATTACTGCTGGTGTTGATCCAATAGTTTTCCGGAAACACATTTACATAGTCTTGAAATATCATTTGCTCATAATACCCATTTTCAAATGCCTTTGCTAATGGAACATCATATTCATCAATTAAAAGAATTACTTTTAATCTATAATGCTTCTCTAATAATTTTGACAATATTTTCAGTCCACCGCAAAATACAGTTTCGCTCATATTACTGTCCAAAAGTTCTCTATATACAGATTTATCATGTTCGCTCAGGTATTCACTATCTGATAGAAACTGGAATTCTTCCGCTGTTCTTTGCATAATCTGAACTGCAAAATCAAATGCATCCTCATAAGCAGCAGCATTGATTCCTTTAAGGGAAATTGAAATAACCGGATATTTCCCCATATACGCTTCACAAAGCTTTGTATCTTTTGAAATTTCCAACCCATCAAAGATACTCTTCTCTCCTTCTATGGCAAAAGGTAGTTTCCAGCCGTCAATACCTTTGTAATTCTCCTACCAGTAACCTTAGATATCCTAATCCCATAAAACAAAAGCACTTACAGTTTCCTGTAAATGCTTCTCTCATTATGCGGAAGATGGGACTTGAACCCACACGATCGCATTGATCACAAGATCCTTAGTCTTGCTCGTCTGCCAGTTCCGACACTTCCGCTTACCATAGCCTGTTTTGTTCACCACACGCTACATTTAGTATAATACTACTGATACGCAAAAATGTCAACTGATTTTTTTTAATTTTTCTAATTTTTTGAATAATTTATATTATTTCTCTTTTTCATTATAATCAGACTTTTAGAAACTGCGCAATTCCTCTTTGCAATTTCTCATCTGACAGTGTCACTTTCTTCTTCGAACAAAAAAGAGATCGACTTTTTCCATCGATCTCTCATCTTTTTTGTCTTTCTATTAAGCAAGTTTAGATTTTGCAAGCTCTGCTAATGTTGCAAATCCTTCTTTATCACTTACTGCAAGCTCAGCAAGCATTTTTCTGTTCATATCTACGCCTGCAACTTTCAGTCCGTGTATAAATTTGCTGTAAGATAATCCATTCATTCTTGCAGCTGCATTGATACGTGCAATCCAAAGCTGTCTCATCTGACGTTTGCGCTCTTTTCTTCCTGCGTAAGCAGATGTGAGAGCTCTCATTACAGACTGTTTTGCAACTCTGTACTGTTTAGAACGTGCTCCTCTGTATCCTTTTGCTAACTTCAATGTTCTATTATGTTTCTTCTTAGCGTTCATTCCGCCTTTAATTCTTGCCATTTCTTAATCCTCCTCTTATTACTTTTACAAATCTTACAGATATGGTAAAACTTTCTTCATGTTCTTTACATTTGTAGCATCAGTAATTGTAGCCTGTCTGAGATTTCTCTTTCTCTTTGTAGACTTCTTTGTTAAGATATGGCTCTTGTAAGCTTTATTTCTTTTCAGTTTTCCTGTACCTGTTTTTTTGAAGCGTTTTGCTGCCGCTCTATTTGTTTTAATTTTTGGCATGATAAATTCCTCCTTTAATGTACTGCCCTGCTGGACATATGTCCGTATTTTTTTATTTTAACGTTTTTCAGTTAAAACCATGCTCATGCTGCGTCCTTCCATTTTTGCCGGTTTTTCAACAACTGCCACATCTTCAAGCAATGCCGCAAAATCATCCAGAATGTGCTTGCTTGACTGTACGTGTGCCATTTCTCTTCCGCGGAAACGCAAGGTAACCTTTACTTTATTTCCTTTTCCGATGAACTTCTTCGCATTGTTCACCTTTGTATTCAGGTCGTTTGTATCAATATTCGGTGATAAACGCACTTCTTTTACTTCTACAGTTTTCTGCTTTTTCTTAGCTTCTTTTTCTTTTCTTGTCTGTTCGTACTTGTATTTACCGTAATCGATAATCTTGCATACCGGCGGCTTCGCAGTCGGCGCAATCTTTACAAGATCCAGATTTGCTTCAGCGGCAAGTTTCATTGCCTCTCTGGATGACATAATTCCTAACTGTTCCCCATCCTCGCCAATCAGACGGACTTCTCTGTCTCTGATCTGCTCGTTAATCATTAAATCGCTAATGGTCGTATACCTCCGTCAAATGAATTTCCCTTAGGTTTCCCTTCGCACAAGCATAAAAAAAGAGTGAATCTCATATCCACCCAATCTCACTACATAACAGAGCCTATACAGGAAACTTTCTGCATGTAACAATATCAGACCAATAGTCACTCACTTGTGCTATGGTGAGAGTGGATACTCTACTTTGTTTTTCGCTTTGCGCAAAATATAATTTACCATACTTTCCTGCTTCTGTCAACATCTTTTCTCTATTTTAAAAACTTTACTGCTTTTTCACTTTAATTCACTAATTTAACTTGTTTTTTTTCACTATCCATGGCATAATACCACTTAATAACAGAGCGCAATCTATTTTTAGTGTTCTGGCTAAAGTGAAAGAGTTGAGGAGGTTTCTATATGAAAACAAACAGAAGTAATTTTTCCGGCAAGATCGGTTTTATTCTTGCCGCTGCCGGATCAGCCGTAGGGCTTGGGAATATCTGGCGATTCCCGTATCTGGCAGCAAAATATGGCGGAGGTTCTTTTTTGATCTGCTACATCATATTAGCGGTCACATTCGGATTTACACTAATGGTAGCAGAGATCGCCATCGGACGCAAGACCGGTTTGAGTGCCATCGGCGCTTTCCAAAAACTGGATAAACGATTTGGCTTTTTAGGCATCCTTGCCGCAATCGTTCCAATCATCATCCTTCCTTATTATTCAGTAATCGGAGGATGGGTTTTAAAATACTTTTATGCTTTTATCACAGAAGGTGCTGCCACTGTATCCGGTGATTCTTATTTTTCCGAATTCACTGCAAGCACAGCATCCCCGATTCTCTGGTTCTCACTGTTCATTGCTCTGACAGCACTTGTCGTGCTCTTCGGTGTGGAAAAGGGAATTGAGAAAGTCAGCAAAGTGATGATGCCCATTCTTGCTGTTCTGACTGTTGGGATTGCAATTTATGTCCTGACCATGGACGGTGCCATGGACGGATTAAAATACTATCTGCTTCCGAATATGTCAAACTTCTCAGTCATGACCGTTCTGGCAGCAATGGGACAGCTTTTTTATTCCATGTCACTTGCTATGGGAATCATGATTACTTATGGATCCTATATGCCGAAATCTACAAATCTGGAAAGCTCTGTACGACAGATTGAGATTTTCGATACCGGATTTGCCTTTTTTGCAGGATTGATGATCGTTCCATCTGTATTTATCTTCTCAGGCGGAGATGAATCTGCCTTGAATGCAGGCGCCGGACTGATGTTCATCACTCTCCCGAAGGTATTTGCAAGCATGCCTCTTGGAACCGTACTTGGAACCGTGTTCTTTATCCTTGTATTTTTTGCCGCAGTGACCTCTTCCATCTCTTTGATGGAGACTATCGTTTCCATTTTTATGGATAAATTCAAATGGTCAAGAAGGTTTACCTGCATCCTGGTCGCTGTTTATTCACTGCTGATTGGAATTCCGACTTCCCTCGGATTTGGAGCACTTGACTTTATCAAGCCTCTGGGAATGTCCATTCTGGATGCTATGGACTTCATCAGTAACAGTGTGCTGATGCCGATCGTTGCCGTACTGACTTGCGTCTTCGTAGGATTCGTGATCAAGCCGCAGGCCATCATTGATGAAGTAGAAGCTTCTGATAACGGCGCATTCAAAAGCAAAAAAATGTTCACAGTCATGATCAAATGGATTGCTCCAATCTTCCTGATCGCGATTTTGATCAGTTCTATTCTGAATGCGTTTGGTATTATCACCATGTAATAAAAATCCCGCGGATTATTGCATCCGCGGGATTTTCGCTGTTTCTTGACAACTCTTTTTTACCGTTTCTCTATTTACTTTCTTTTTGTTCTATCTTTTCTCACCCATACAGAATACAGCCACAACTCCCGGTCCGGTATGGCTTCCGATCACAGTTCCGATATTATTGATCAGAATATGATCTACACCCAGTTTTTCACGAACTCGTCCTGCCACATATTCTGCCTCTTCGATACAATCACCGTGGGTAATCAATACCAGATCATTTTCCCAGCCTTTTGCCTGTTCTGCTGCCATATCGACAATCTTATTCAGAGACTTCTTACGTCCTCGTTCTTTCCCGATCACCTGAAGCCTGCCTTCGTTATCTACATGAATGATCGGCTTGATCTGCACCATGCTGCCAAGCACTGCCGTTGCTTTGGAGATCCTTCCTCCACGGTGCAGATGATGGAGATCATCCACCGTTACATTATGACAGATATGAAGTTTATTTTCTTCCACCCACTGTGCAACCTCTTCCATTGTCTTCCCGGCTGCTTTTAACTGCAGCGCTTTATGTAAAAGAAGTCCTTCTCCCATGCAGGCGCAAAGCGTATCCACTGCAAGGATCTTTCTTTCCGGGTATTCTTCTGAGAGTTCTTCTGCCGCCATCCTCATACTATTGGCAGTTCCGCTCAGCCCCGAAGAAAAACTCAGATGCAGTACATCCTTTCCTTCTTTCACAAACGGCTCTAACATCTCTTTCGCCTCTTCCGGATTCACCTGGGACGTCACAGACATCTTTCCTTCTCTGAGTTTGCCAAAGAACTCTTTTGGTGTCAGGCCTTCCATATCTGTATAGGTTTTTCCTTCCATTGTATACTTCAGAGGAATCACCGGAACGCCCCGTTCCGCCAGCCATTCCTTCGGCATATCCACTGTACTGTTCACTGTAATAATATAGTCCCGCATTTCCTTCATCCCTCCTGTTGTCTGATTTTCTTAATCATATCATTTTTTTTTGCATTTCGCAAAATTTTTTTCATTCCTTTTCTGCTTTTTAACAGAACAGACCGGACAATGCAGCATTTTGCCGCAATCCCCGGCCTGTTTTCTAATTCAACTTAATATTCAAATAATTTCTTCCAGACAGAGTCTTGTTAAATATCAAAAAGCACAGGATGAATAAACATCCAAGTAAAAATCCGATCCAATCCAGAACTGCAGTCAGAACCAGGAGGATCAGACGCATAAATTTCAATGCATATCCCATCTCAAAGTTCGGCTGCGTATAGTTTGCCACCGCTACAAATGCCATATACAGCATCACTTCCGAGTTGAACCATCCGGACTGCACCGCAAACTCTCCGAGCACCAGACCTGCGATCACACTGAGTGGTGTACTGAGCATACTCGGTGTGTTCAGCGCAGCAAGACGCAATCCGTCAATACAAAGCTCCAGAATCAAAAACTGCAGCACAAGCGGGACGTTGATCACATCACGGACGGCAGTAAATTCAAACATGCTCGGGATCCAGGACGGGTTCATCATGAATAACAGATATACCGGTGTCATAAACACCGTCAGAATCGTGATGATTGCTCTGGAAACCTTCAAATACATCCCTGTCACTGTTGGAAAATAATAATCATTTGCTTCCTCAATCATATCCAGAATCGAAGTCGGAAGAATCATAGCAGAAGGGGAATTATCTACTAAAATGATTACTTTGCCTTCCAGAAGACACGCCACCGCGGTATCCGGTCTCTCTGTAAACTTAAATTTCGGAAACGGATTGAACCATTTTCTCTTGAACATTGCCTCCGCAAGCGTCTGCTGGTTCATCTTCAGATCGTCGATATGCAGGCTTTCGATCCTTGATTTTACATTGGCAAGAAGTTCCTTGTCAACTCGGTCTGACATATAACAGATCACGATATCCGTGCGGGAAGTCTGCCCGGCTTCCGTCATCTCCATAATCAGATGTTCATCCCGGATACGCCGCCGCATCAGCGCTGTATTAAATACGATTGTCTCCACAAATCCATCTCTGGAGCCTCGAAGCGATTTATCTTTGTCCGGTTCTTCCACACTTCTGGCCGGATATGTCCTTGTGTCAATCGCAATACAGGCGGCATATCCTTCTATAAACAGACAGGTCACTCCGGATAACACGTTCCGCAGCACCTGATCAAAATCTTTCAGCACATCAACCTCAATATATGGTACATGCCTCTGAGAAAACATTTCTGCCTCTTTTGGCATTGCCTCCTTTGTCACGCCCATAAAAGAATCCATCAGCTTGAGCATGGCTTCATCTTTTACAAAACCGTCAATAAAATAAAGAACTGCTTTTCTTTCACCAATCTCGATTGTCCGTTTTATCAGATCAAAACTTTTTCCCACAGGCAATGTCCGATCCATATAGGAAATATTTTCCATAAATGAGTCACTGATCTTTTTTGTATTCTTAATTACCATAGAATGTCTGTCCTTCCCTTCCCGGACTGCCACAAAACACAGTCTCGTGCAATTCCGGTTTGCTTCTATGGTTAGATTTCCCGATTCTTTTCTATTTATTCAAAAACCCTGCTTTTTCCATCTTTCGGATCACCTGCTGCTGCCTTTGATACGCCAGATCCGGATTTACCAGCGGATTGTATGCACTCGGTGCATTCGGAATCCCGGCCAGCATTGTACATTCATCAAAATTCATTTCCATTGGTTCCTTCCCGAAATATCCACGGCAGGCTTCCGCCACAGAGTTATAACCGTTTCCGAAATAAATGGAATTTAAATACAGCTCCAATATCGTATCCTTATCATAGACTTTTTCAATCTCAAATGCCATAAACATCTCTGCCACTTTCCGACTGATCTTTTTATCCTGTGTAAAAAACTGATTTTTCGCAAGCTGCTGCGTGATCGTACTTCCGCCTTCTACATATGATCCTGCACGGATATCATTGTACAATGCCCTGCATATCGCAAGCGGATCAATCCCCGGATGCTTATAAAACCGCTTATCCTCTACCGCCAGTACTGCATCGATATAATCCTTTGGCAGCTGATCCAGTGTCGTGTAATCCTCTTTTGCCTGTATCTGTGCACCCATTTGTTGTACACTCATTTTCTTTAATGCATCCTGACAGTCTCCATACCCTCGCCAGAGCATAAATGCAACAACCAAAAACAAACATAAAAAAATGAAAGAACACAGTCTCTTGATCCATTTCATACTGTACCATCCTTTTTCTGAAGTAACTCTTAGTTTCTACGTCCAGTATATAGAATTCAACTGTATTCTTCCATAATATTTTCTTACATTTTTCTTAAATTTACTTACAATCCTGTAAGGTTTTGTTCTTTCTATTTTGTGGTGCTTCCAAAACCACCATTTCTTACATCTGTCACATCATCGTCCACCGTGATTCCATATTCCACAAAAATCCCCTGCATAAAACCTTCTCCCTGCGCGATATCAATGGTTTTCTCTTCATTGGTATCATTTGTAATCTTGGAGAACATATGCCCTTCATTATCTGAATAAAAATAATCACTGTCAATGATGCCTACTGTATTATTCAGCTGCAGACGGTATTTGAATCCCAGTCCGCTTCTCGGATAACACTTCAGCACCCACTCCGGATCCATCTCCACGCGAATTCCGGTGGGAATCTTCAAAGTCTCTCCCGGCTCCAGGATCAAACGTACCGGAGCAAAGAAATCATACCCTGCAGAACCTGCAGTCGCTCTTCTTGGCAGTTTGATATTTTCATAAATCTCTTCGATATTTGCTTCTTCATCCAGTCCGAACGTGTCAATCCAGTCTTTTTTAAACTGCTCCAGACTTACCTTGTGAAATTTTGCAATTCTTTTCATTGTCTCTTCCTTTTCTGTTCGGTTTTATGCATCATGCAGCACAATTTTTCCTGTTTTCAGACTGTCCTGCACATCGATCACTTTCTGATTCGCGCTACCCTTCCAGTGCAGCTTCGTATCCTTTTGTTCCACTTCAAATCTGCCGTCCACAACTACATCCAGATACGGTATGATCGCCTCATTTTGAATCTGATTCCACTCATACCCGGTGTACAGCCACTGTGTCTTTTCCGGGAACTTTTCACGGATCTCTTTTGCAAGTGCGGTAATCGCCTCTCTGTTCCCCACATACAACGGATCTCCTCCGCTGTATGTGATTCCGCTGATATAACTTTTTTCCAACTGCTCAAACAGCTCTTCTTTTGCGCGTTCATCAAACAAAAGTCCGCCGTTTGGATCCCAGGTCACAGGATTCTGACACTCCTTGCATCCGTGAGTGCATCCCGCCACCCACAATACTACCCGAAGTCCGTCTCCGTTCAGCATATCATCTTTTGTAATATTGTGATACTGCATGTTACATACTCTTCCTTTCTGCAATCTCCGCCATCTTTGCGTCATTGAGCCGAGTGTCGCCTTTGACTCTGGAATAAGAGAGATAACCGTTCATTCTTTCTATTTTTGTAAGATTGGTACTTCCACACTCCGGACATACATCCATATCCAGCTCTTCGTGACCGCAGTCATCACAATAAGACAACGACAGATTGACGCCCTCATAGTACCCTTTTGCCATAGCACGTCTCACAAGAGATTTGATCGCATCCACATTGTAACTGATCGGATATTTTACATACTGGATTTTTCCGCCGTTGCTCAGGTTCCAGAAACGTCCTTCCAGGTCCTGTTTTTCAATCGGTGTGATCTCTTCTGTTACATGACAGTGAAAACTGTTGCTGACATATTCTCTGTCCGATACATTTTCAATGATTCCATACTTTTTGCGGAACTGCTGCACCTGAACTCCGCAGAGATTCTCTGCCGGTGTTCCGTAAATCGCATACAGATGTCCGTCTTCATTCTTAAATTCTTCCACACGTTTGTTGATGTATTCCAGTGTCTCCACCGCAAATGCCCCATCCTCTGCAAGGGACTTTTTGTTGTGAAGCTGCTGCAGTTCGTTAAGTGCTGTAATTCCAAAGGAAGCTGTCGCTGATTTTAACAGCGGCTTGATCTTGTCATATAATCCTAAGTTTCCGCCGTAGAATCCTCCTTCACAATATGCCAGCGGGTTCGTAGAGGCTTTCATCTCACCCAGATAATCATACGTTCTCTGATGCAGCTTGCGGATCAGATTCAGATAATAATCCAGCACTTCAAAGAACGGCTTTCCTTCCTGCTGTGCCTTTGCATAGATCATCGGAAGATGTAAGCTGATCGCACCGATATTAAATCTTCCCACAAATACCGGTGTATCATTTTCATCTGCCGGCTTCATGCCGCCCCTCTCATACCATGGAGAAAGAAATGCACGACATCCCATCGGGCTGATGATCTTGCCGTATTTTTTGTAAATGCTCGGAACATAACCATCTCCTGTCAGGCTTAACCAATCCGGATACATGGTCTTTCTGGAGCATTCAATCCCTGCTTCAAACACATCTTCCAGCGGTTTTCCCGGTCCATGCAGATTCTCATCGTACAAAAATACGATCTTCGGAAAGAGTACCGGCTTTTTGTGACCTTCTTTTCCCTGTCCGTTCTTTCTCACTTCCAGCATCTTGATCGTTGCCAGTTTTCCATAAATACTTGTCCGTGTTCCGGCTGTCACAGTAATAAACGGATAGTCTCCGCGGCTGGAAGATACCGAATTAAACTTGTATTCCCATCCCTGGAATCCCTGTTCCATTTCTTTTTCCAGATCTGACCATGCGATCTTTTGTACAGCTTCTTCATCCAGACCCAACGCTCTGTATTTTTCAATCAGTTTTTTGTGAGATTTTTCTGCATATGGTTCCAGGATCTCATCCACACTTGGCACTGTAAATCCACCATACTGCTGGCTGGCCGCACTTAATACGATATCCCCGATCACATCAAATGCTGTATCCAGTGTCTTCGGCTCATTATACCAGAGATTCCCCATCTCAAATCCGCCGCTTAATACATTTTTCACATCAAAAAGGCAGCAGTTCATCGTATCTCTTCTCGCAGACATATCGTGAATGTAAATATACCCTTCACGGATCGCCTGGATTTCTTCTACTGTCAGGAAGAATTTCTTATAAAGCTCTTTGTTCAGCTCATTAAAGATCAGACTTCTCTTTGTTGATACCAGCGCACTGTCCGTGTTGCTGTTTTCTTTATCCCCGATATACATGATGGACTGGCTCTTTTTATATACTTCATCCAGCATCTGTACAAAGTCCTGTTTGTAATTACGATAATCACGATAACTTTTTGCCACCACCGGATTTACCTTTTCCAGGGCTCCCTCTACCACATTATGCATCTCTGCAATCGGGACGTCCTGAATTCCCAATGTCTGTACCTTTTCTTCTACGAAACGACAGATATAGTCCAACTCCTCATCTGTGAATTTAATGAGTGCACGGTACGCAGATTTATTAACAGCCACAACTACTTTCTGCACGTTAAAATCTTCCTTTGTCCCGTCTTTCTTGATGACTCTGATCATACAACTTCTGCTCCCTTCGCTTTTGTTTTATCTATATTTAGTGTTTTTATCACACAGGATAAACTATATCATGTGTCAGCAACGAATATGTTATCACTTTGAGCAGTCAGAGTCAATACGGAAACTTTCACAAAAAGTCTCTCATTTACCAGAGCATTTCCTCTGTAATTTCCTTGACAGCAAATGCACCGCACATTGCCATGGTATCTCTTAATTCACCACCTGTTTTTGCAGTATATGCACTCACACCCTGCACTCCCGCACCATATGCCGCGGTCACGAACGGACGGGCGATCAGTGCCGCATCCGCGCCCATTGCCAGTGCTTTAAAGACATCCGTTCCTGTCCGGATCCCGCCGTCCACAAAAATCTTCATCCGGCCATCCACTGCCTTCACAATATCCGGAAGAACTTCGGCTGTAGACGGACATTGATCCAGTACTCTTCCTCCGTGGTTAGACACCACAATCGCCTGTGCACCGGCCTCGAGAGCCTTTTTCGCCCCTCTGACCGTCATGATTCCTTTTAGAATAAATGGAATTTCAGCAATTTTCACAATTTCTTTTAACTCTTCCACAGATTTGCTTCCCGCCGGCGGATTCAGATTCTGAAGAAACGGAAGCCCGGCCGCATCAATATCCATTGCAACAGCAAAAGCCCCTGACCGTTTGACCAGTTCCATTTTGTCACGAATCGTATCCATATCCCACGGTTTTACAGTCGGGATTCCCAGACCTCCCAGTTTTTGGACTGCCGCTGTGGCTTCCTGCATTACCCGTGCATCTGACCCGTCACCTGTAAATGCCGCAATTCCTCCTTCCATACATCCTGCCAGTAAAATTTCATTATATTCCTGATCCGTATATTTCTCCCCGTAATGCAGCTTCACAGCACCTACCGGTCCTGCAAAAAACGGGTAGGAAAACTCCTTTCCAAACAGAGTCACTGTCGTATCAGCCGGTTTCTTTTCACAGATCGTATCCATATTGATACGGATCTCCTGCCATTTCTGAAAATTTCGGATCGCCACATCTCCGATTCCTTTCGCTCCAGGTCCCGGCATTGTATTTTTGCACGCTCTGCCGTTACAGACTGCACACGCTTTACAGTACGGTCCGATACATGTCCTTGCCTGTTCGATCACTTTCTGATAGTCCATACTCGTCTCCTCCTCTTTTTTCTAAAACATCCCCGATTTCTCAAGCACTTCAAGAATTTCCCCGATCACGGGCAGATCAACTACCAGCGCCATTCTGATATACCCTTCTCCCGCGCTTCCAAACGCACTTCCAGGCGTTACCAGAAGTCCGGTCTTCTCCACAAGCTGCATACAGAAATCAAAGGACGACGCATAGCCTTTCGGAATCTTTGCCCACACAAACATTGTCCCCTGACTGTCCGGTACATTCCACCCGATCCTTCGCAGACCGCCGCACAGCGCACAGTTTCTTTTTGCATACTCCTGCCTCTGCTTTTCGATGAAATCGTCCGGCCCCGTAAGCGCCGCGATCGCAGCCTTCTGAATCGGCAGAAAGATGCCATAATCAATCTGAGAACGCAGCGTTTTAAACTTCTCTACAATCGCTTTATTTCCCACCACAAATGAGATTCTGGCACCCGTAAGATTATAGGACTTGGACAACGAATAAAACTCTACCCCTACCTCTTTTGCACCGTCAAAGGATAAAAAGGACCGCCCCTGTTCTCTTGTAAAAATAATATCCGAATATGCATTGTCATGGATGATCACAATATGATGCTCCTTTGCAAATGCGATCAGTTCTTCATAAAAATGATCCGGAGCACAGACACAGACCGGATTCAACGGATAAGAGACTACCATATATTTGGTTCTCTCCAAAACCTCTCCCGGGATATTTTTCAGATCCGGCAGATATCCGTTCTCCTCACGGATTTCATAATATTCCACATTCGCACCTGCCATGATTCCGCTCATTTCAAACAGCGGATATCCCGGATTCGGAACCAGAATGGTATCCCCGGGATCACACAATGCCATTCCGATATGCGCCATTCCCTCCTGAGATCCATAAACTGACATAATCTCATCTGTCTGAATCTCCACTCCAAACCGATGCGCATACCGGTATTGGACTGCCTCTAAAAGCTCCGGCAGATCTGCCAGTGCATATTTATAGTTCTCCGGATCTTTGCACGCTTCTGTAAGTGCCTCCATCACATGCGGTGCCGGTGCAAAATCCGGTGTTCCCACTGACAGATTGAACACCCGTTTTCCTGCCTGAATCATCTCTTCCTTCTTGTCATTCAGCGCGGTAAAAATTCCCGGCTGAAACTGATTTACCATCGCTGAAAACTGCTGCTCTCTCATCCTGTTTCCTCCCTGTCTTACTTCTCCTCTAATTCTCTGATTCTTCTTGCACGTCTTCTTCTCTGTGCTTCCCGGCGCTTCCTTCTCTGCTTTTTCCGATATGCCACATAAGAGATTCTTGCTCCCACAAGAATCACAAACACTGCAGCGAGTACAAGCAGCACCTTCAAGAACAGCGGCAGTCCCTTCTGTTCGTTCTTCTCCACTGCCGCCACCTGTTTGCACGAAACTGCCGGTGCCTGAAATCCCGGCAGATATTCTCTTTCCAAGTCTACCAGCACTTTACCGTCCTTGATCGTAAGCGGAGCTTCTTTCCCTTTTGGAACACAGTCCCATAAATCTTTTGAAATTTCTACTTTCTTTCCATCAATAGTATGCACCCCTTTGGAAAGTACTTTTTTATATTCAAACCGTTCAAATGCCTGCTCCATAATCGCGTTTCCGACCAGATGACGGAGCTCTTCCCCAGTCTGATCTGACCAGTCAGACACACCCATCACAATCTCCACCAGACGCGTGTCCCCCCGTTTTGCAGTGGACGAATAGTTAAACCCTGCCGTATCGCTGGAACCTGTCTTCAAGCCGTCTGTGCCCTCCAGACCATACTTTGCCCCTTCCAGTGAAATCTGATATGATGTAAAATGCTCCTCATACGGTGTCCCCTCTTTTACGGTGATCTGGGGATACTTTGTGTGATTTAAAATATCCGGATAGGTCTTTATCAGATAAGTACACAGCATCGCATAATCTTCCGGTGTTGTAATGTTATCTCCATCAAGCGGCTGGCTCACCGGATGATACGGCTGCAGCAGATTGTTAGTAACCCCCACACAGTTGAAGTACTTCGTATTGACCATTCCAAGCTCCTGTGCCTTTTGATTCATACGCTCCACAAACCTGTCCGGATCCGACTCCACCATATCCGCAAGCATATACGTTGCCGCCGCAGAAGACGGCACAATGATCAGATCCATCAACTCTGCAACCGTATAACTGGCTCCCGGCTGCATTTTATTGTTGCTGAGCGCATACCTGCCTGCAATATCTGTATATCTTTCATTTACCTCTGCCGTACTCTCAAGTTCCAGATTCCCGGCTTTTATCTCCTCATATGCCAGAAGAATGGTCATCAATTTTGTCATACTTGCCGGCGGCCACTGTTTCTGTGCATTTTCCTGCCATAAAATTTGTCCGGTATTGATCTCCGTAATGATCGAACCTGCAGGCTGATACCGTTCCTCAAGCTGATAGCCCCTCTCTCTTGCCACATCCAGCGCACGCTGAGCCTGTACCTCCCCGGCCGGAATCAGACATCCCAAAAGGATGGTGCATAAAAAAGCACAAATCCCCCTCACATTTCTTTTTCTCATTCTCTTCGTTCCTCTCTCTGATTCCTCCTTAAAACGGTGTCCCCTCCAGATCATACGGCGTTGTCTGATATACATAATAATTCAGCCAGTTCGTATAAATGTTATTTGCATGAGATCTCCAGATCAGTTCCGGTTTCTGATCCGGATCGTTGTCCGGATAATAATTCACCGGCATCTGAATATCCAGACCTTTGCTCAAATCCCTCTTATATTCCGCATCCAATGTCATTCTGTCATATTCCGGATGTCCCATCACAAAAATCTGACGACCTTCCTCTGCCATACAGAGGAAAAGCCCCGCCTCTTTGGAATCTGCCAGTATCGTCAGTCTCTCATCTGCCTCCACCTGTTCCAACGGAATCTCCGTATGCCGGGAATGAGGCGCATAAAACGCATCATCAAATCCACGCACAAGCGGGATTCTTCTGTTTCTCACATGATGCTTAAATACACCGAACATTTTCTCTGGAAGCTGTGTCTTATCAATCCCATAGTGATAATAAATCCCCGCCTGTGCACCCCAGCACAAATGCAGCGTGGAAGTCACATGCGTCTTCGTCCACTCCATGATCTCTTTCAACTCATCCCAGTAATCCACATCTTCAAACGGAATCTGTTCCACCGGAGCTCCTGTAATGATAAATCCATCAAACTTCTGCTCCTTGATCTCTTCAAAAGACTGATAAAACTTATGCAGATGACTGGTGGATGTATTTTTCGATACATGTCCTGATACACGGACAAATACAACATCCACCTGAAGCGGTGTGTTCGAGAGAGACCGCAGTATCTGCAGCTCTGTATCCTCCTTTAACGGCATCAGATTTAAAAGCCCGATCTTGATCGGACGGATATCCTGATGTGCTGCCCGGTATTCGTCCATTACAAATATATTTTCATGCTCCAGTATCTCTTTTACCGGAAGGTCGTTCTGTACACGTATTGGCATAATTTATTCCCCTTTTTCTTCTTTCTTTTCTGTCGCCTCATCAACTCTTGCATACTCGCCTTCATTATTTACATAACCGAACTGGTCGTACGCACCGGTATCTGTAGGCAGCGTATGATTTTCCAGCTGATGGTTCACCAGCATTTTTACAATATAATAGATGACTGCAAATGTAGGAACTCCCAAAATCATTCCCACAAATCCAAACATTCCTCCGCCAAACAAAATCGAAAATACCACCCAGAATGCAGACAATCCCGTAGAATCCCCCAAAATCTTTGGTCCGATGATATTCCCATCCAGCTGCTGCAGAAGAAATACAAAAATAATAAAATAGATTCCCATCTTCGGATCTGACAACAAAATCAGGACGGCGCTTGGAATTGCTCCGATATATGGTCCGAAAAACGGAATCACATTGGTTACTCCTACGATCACGCTCACAAGCATCGTATACGGCATATCCAAAATGGAAAGTCCGACAAAACACAATACTCCGATGATCGCAGAATCAATGATCTTTCCGATAATAAAACCGCCGAAGATCTCGTTGCTCTTGATCGTCAGATGAAGCACCATATTCGCTCTTGACGGACGCATGATGGCATATACAAGCTTCTTGCACTGGCTTGCAAACTTCTCCTTACTGAACAGCACATAAACAGATACGATCACTCCGATCAGTACATAGCACAATTCCTTGACAACGTTGATCACTCCCACTGTCAGATTCGACATCAGTACATTGACCTGATTGAGAAGGTCTGTACGCATCCATGTCTGCAGTGCATCACTTGCTTCTTTGAGGACTGCCTCTGCCATCTGTCCAATAGTCGATTGATCTGTACTCATCACCTCTGTCATCTTCCCGATAAAACGATTCAGCTGGCTCGGCACAGTAAGGATCATATCTCTTATACTGCGGTAGAGTTCCGGTATCATCATATTGCACAACGCCACGATTAACGCAAACATTACAACGATTGCAAGCAAAATTCCTGCCCCTCTGGAAATGCCGCCCGCATTCTTAATGCGTGGAAATTTTCTCTTGATCCAGGGTTCAAAATGCGTATCCACCAGCTTTACAATCGGGTTGAGCAAATACGCAATGACAAGACCATAAATAATCGGCTTTAACACCTGGTATATTTTCCCAAAAACTTCCGAAATATTTGTCATGCGCAATAATGCAAAATAAAACACGATGCAGGCTGCGATCACCACAAATATCCGTACGTCCCTGCTGATCTGATGCCAGAATCTGGATGTCTTTTTGCTTCCAAATGAAGGCTGCGACGTATAATAGTCATTCTCCTTTTTCCCCTCTTTTTCAGGTTTTTCTCCCTCTCTGTTCATATATGTATCTCATTCCTTTCTGGTTTTGCAAGTATTTCCATTATACCCCTGTAACAGGAAGACCGTCAACCTTCAAAAAAGCGATGCCCGGCCATAAAGCCAAGCACCGCTTCTTCTCTTTCACTTCTTATCTGCACTGAAATGTGGCGCACTCTGTGCCGTCCTTATGACACGCACAGGAACCTTCCACGCTGACCTTTCCCGCTTCACATTTACACTGTTCATTGTACATGCAGTCAGTTGCTTTACAATCGATTCCGCAACGATCCGAAGGCGCTGTCGCATGGTTTCCATATGCGTTCGTATAGGAATTTTCCATCCCCTGTGTTTTTCGCTCCTCAAAGCTGTCACAGCAGGTCTCCTTTGAAGCCTTTGCCTGAGAACCACCTACCTGGATGGAATCCAGACGGCAGAGGAAATCCTGATTGTGCATACATGTCTGTACTGTACATTTTAATTCTGGCATGATAATACCTCCTTTTTATTTACAAAATCAGTATCATCATGCCCATTTCCAATTCTTTTATCCGGATTTTCAAAAAAATTTATTTTTCTTCTTTTGTCACTTCACGGATTTCTTTTTTTGCAGTCTCTTCCATGATTGCAGCAATAAATTCTTCCAGACCTTTCTGTCCTTCATCTCCTGCAAATCGACTTCTTACAGAAACCTTTTTCTCTTCCTCTTCTTTTGCTCCCACAACCAGCATGTACGGGATCTTCTTCATCTGTGCTTCGCGGATCTTATATCCGATCTTCTCGGCACGTGTGTCGATCTCGGCACGGATTCCGGCTGCATTCAACTGATCCAGAACACTCTGTCCATATTCCAGATATTTATCAGAGATCGGCAGTACTTTTACCTGAACCGGTGCAAGCCATGTCGGGAATGCTCCGGCAAAGTGCTCGATCAGGATTCCGATAAACCGCTCGATGGAACCAAATACAACGCGATGGATCATGATTGGTCTGTGTTTTTCTCCGTCTGCTCCTGTGTATTCCAGTTCAAAACGAAGTGGAAGCTGGAAGTCAAGCTGGATTGTTCCACACTGCCATGTTCTTCCGATGGAATCTTCCAGATGGAAGTCAATCTTCGGTCCGTAGAATGCTCCGTCTCCTTCATTGACTACATACGGAAGTCCCAGATCATCCAGCGCACCGCGAAGTGCGTCTGTTGCCATTTCCCAATCTTCGTCACTTCCCATACTGTCTTCCGGACGTGTGGACAATTCTACATGATATTTAAATCCAAACAGACTGTAAACTTCATTGATCAGTCCTGCAACGCCTTTGATCTCGTCCTTGATCTGATCCGGTGTCATAAAGATATGCGCATCATCCTGTGTGAAGCAGCGCACTCTCATCAGACCATGAAGCTGTCCTGATTTTTCATGACGGTGAACCAGTCCCAGCTCTCCCATACGGATCGGAAGATCTCTGTAGGAACGCGGCTCCGCCTGATATGCCAGGATTCCTCCCGGACAGTTCATCGGTTTGATTGCAAAGTCTTCCTCATCGATCACAGTTGTATACATATTCTCTTTGTAATGATCCCAGTGTCCCGATGTCTCCCAGAGATGACGGCTTAACATAACCGGAGTTGAAATCTCCACATATCCGGCTTTTCTGTGAATCTCTCTCCAGTAATCCAAAAGAACGTTTTTGAGTACCATTCCGTTTGGAAGGAAGAACGGGAATCCCGGTCCTTCGTCTCTCATCATAAAGAGTCCCAGTTCTTTTCCGAGTTTTCTGTGATCACGTTTTTTCGCTTCTTCCAACATGTTCAGATATTCTTCCAGCTCTGCTTTTTTCGGGAATGCAGTTCCGTAGATTCTCTGCAGCATTTTATTTTTCTCGCTTCCTCTCCAGTATGCACCTGCAAGGCTTGTGAGCTTAAATGCTTTGACATATTTTGTACTCATCAGGTGAGGACCTGCACACAAATCTGTAAACTCTCCCTGAGAATAGAAGCTGATTGTCTCATCTTCCGGAAGGTCTTCGATCAGTTCTACTTTATATGGTTCTTCTTTTTCTTTGAAATATTCGATTGCTTCATTTCTAGGCTTTGTAAACTGCTCGATCGGGAGATTCTCTTTTACGATCTTTTTCATCTCTTTCTCAATCTTTTCCAGATCATCTGCTGTAAACGGTGTCTCTCTGTCTACATCATAGTAAAATCCGTCTGCAACAGATGGTCCGATCGCCAGTTTTGTCTCCGGATATAATCTCTTCACAGCCTGTGCCATGATATGAGAGGCTGTGTGACGGAACGCACCTTTTCCTTTTTCATCATTGAATGTCAGGATATTGAGTTCACAGTCTTTGTCTACCACCGTTCTCAAATCTACCACTTCTCCGTCGATTTCTCCTGCTGTCGCCACTCTTGCAAGTCCTTCGCTGATGTCTGCTGCGATTTCAATCACTGATTTGCTGTTTTCATATTCCTTAAAGGAACCGTCTTTTAATATAATCTTCATAATCTCTCTCCTTTTCTCTTCTTTTTGCCTCGCCGGATTTTAAAAATAAACCCGTTCTCTGTCCGGATGCTCTCCGGACCATCCAATCTGAGGCATTGTCTCCAGACGATACATATCTTCTGTGGATATCTCAAATGAGAAGATATCCTGATTTTCTTTCATCCGCTCCATGGATGAGGATTTCGGCATTGGTATCACGCCATTCTGCAGTGCAAACCGCAAACAGATCTGTGCCGGTGATACATGATACTTCTCAGACAACTCAAGAATCAGCGGCTCTTCGAACACTCGTCTTCGTCCGATCGGACTCCATGCCTCCACAAGAATCTGGTTCTTTCTGCAATAGTCTACTGCTGCCTGTTGTGTATATCCAGGATGATATTCCAACTGATCGACCGCCGGAGTCACCTTGGCATTCTGCATCAGGTTCTCAATGTGGTGCGGCAGAAAATTGCTCACCCCAATGGCGCGGATCTTTCCTGCATGATACAATTCTTCCATTGCTCTCCAGCTCTCTAAATCCAGTTTCTTCCAGTTTTTGCAGTCCAACGTGGGCCGTGGCCAGTGGATCAGATACAAATCCAGATAATCTGTGTTAAGCTGCTCTAAGGTTTTCGCAAATGCAGCCTTTGTCTGTTCATATCCCATATCCTCTTTCCAGACCTTGGATGTCAAAAAAAATTCCTGCCTTGGAATCCTGCTCTTTTCAATAGCCTCTGCCACATATTTCTCCGTGCCGTAAACAGAAGCCGTATCAAAATGCCTGTATCCGGCACGAATTGCAGTACCGATGATATCCGCGCTGTTTCCTTCTGCGGCTTTATAAGTTCCAAATGCAGCACACGGAATCTTGACCTGGTTATTCAAAATACGATAATTCGAATTACACTCCATCTTTCTGGCTCCTTTCTCTTACTGCACAACCACGAGACCTCAGAATTAAAAAACGCCCCTTTTTGCATATCCTGCAAAAAGGGGCGAGATCATACTCGCGGTTCCACCCTGTTTGAACCGGTATTAAATACCGGAACCACTCATTTGTGATGATAACGGGATCACCGGGCTGTTTTCAGCCACTCAGAGGTAGTTTTCAAATGCTTCCGTAAGCGGGAGCTTCCAGCCTGCGACTCCCTTCTCTGTCTTCTTCCACATCCTACTCGTCTCGTCATTGTATTGAAATATTATATTCTCAACCTAATCCTCATTATAACATCACTTTTTGTTTTGTCAACCAGATTTCTTTTTTCCTCTCTGAATCCACAGCCACACAACCGCAAAAAACTCCCGTACCATATAGTTCAAAAACAAAATCCGGTTACATCCTGCCGCAATTCCCGTCAGGTTCTCATACCCTTCACTTCGTCCGATCAAAAGTGCCCGAAACAAGTGAAAATTATTTGTCACAATTCCAACCGGTGTTTTCAACTCCTCCAGATAAGCTTTGCTAAACCGCAGGTTTTCCCTCGTCGTCCGCGACTGATCCTCCAACATGATCTGCTCGTCTTTTACCTCATGTTCCCGCAAATATTGTACCATCGCATAAGCCTCTGAAACATCCTCACCTTTTCCCTGACCGCCGGATACGATGATCTTCACCGAAGGACAGACCTGATGATACAATAAAGCAGCATCCAGTCTTCTCTTTAATGAATCTGTGATCCGCTCTCCCCGGACCTGCGCACCAAGCACGATCAGATACCGGCAGTTCTTCTTTCTTCCAGGCCTCATGGCACGTACAATAAAAAACTCCACCGCAAGAAAAAGGATCCATATTCCCGCCACACAGAAGAACAAAAGCTTTCGCGTCACTTCTTCTTTTGTCGCAGGAATCATCAAAAAGTGCCCGATCCCCGCCACCAGCCAGAATCTGGCAAACGTAGAGTCCCATTTTCCGGTATAGAAACAGAGGATTCCATAATAAAAGAGAAACAGCGCCCCTGCCGTGATCAAATAAATTTCCATGCTCATCTCCTGTTCTTTTTTCGAAACATAAAAGGGAGACTCATCCGAGCTCCCTCTCATACGATATACTGCTATGCATTTCTTCCACAGCACATTTTATATTTTTTACCACTTCCGCATGGACATGGATCATTTCTTCCGATTTTCTTTCCTTTGCGGATCGTACCGGACTGTTTCTGCTCACGGTATAACTGTTTTTTCTTTTCTTCGTCAAAAATAGCATTCCACTGTGGCAGTTCATATAACCAGTCTGCTTTTGCATCGATCATATTTTTGTATAACAGCTCTTTGTCAAAGATCAGATTCACTTCCGTATCCTCTGTCATCGTCTCAATCGGATTCGGCACTTTCAGACTGTCGTTGATTCCATCCAGAAATCCTACCATTGTCAGAACTTCCTGTCCATATTTTTCAGCCAGCTCTTTGACCGTACCTTTCACTTCTACATCAGGCTCTGTCAAAAGCTGCTCATAAATTCCTCTTTCAATGCTGAAATAACGACCCCAGAACTTCTCTAACTGCTCTTTGGACAGTTCTCTGTCGTATGCCATATCTCTCCATTGATCTAATAAACATTTTTCACTCATTGTAAAAACTCCTTTTTCTTAGAAATTCAATCGTGGTTCTATTATATAACACTTTTCTCTGTCAGTAAACTACTAATTTTACCGCTATATTGCAATCTTTCTATCTTTTGTATATAATAAATCTGCCGGAGCAAAAAGATGCTCCGGCAGATTTATAAAAAGATAAAAGAAAGGAATCTAATATGAAGAAATCAAAACGTATCATGGCACTGATCGGAGCAATCCTGCTGGTTCTTCTTTACGTCAGCACACTCATCTTTGCTTTTATAGACAGCGTTGTCTCTCAGAAGCTTCTGATGGCTGCCATTGCCGCCACGATCCTACTGCCTGTACTGTTATATATCTATACACTCTTTTCCCGTACATCTCATACGGATGACTCCGACTCGAACGAGTAATGTTCTTCTGTTAAACATACAGCTCTGCCATCGCAACGGCAGCATCCAGTTCCTGCTGCCTGCAGACTGTTTTTTTGTCTCTTTTTCTTTCGGTCTCTCGAATTTTCTGTCTTTTCTCCAGGTATTCTTCCATCGATATCATCTGTAATCTGTTCTGTATACTATTCTGACGCATAAAATACCTCCTTTTTCCGGCCTCAGCCTTATTATTTTATGATACTGCCCTCTGAAATATGTCATTTTTCTGCCTGCTTGACAGAACTTTTTTTGTCCCCTGACACTCTTTTATCCTACTGTCAAATTGTGACGCCGATGTGGCTGATTTCTAAAGTTTTTCATAAAAATCTCTTAACATTTTTTCACAAAAAAAGATGCTCCGCTGCCAGCTTTTGCTGGCAGATACGGAACACCTTCGTTCACCTTTTATCTTTTGCGATAAATGATATCGTCTCTTCCCGGTCCGTTGCTGACCATTGTGATCGGATATCCAATCTGTTCTTCAATAAATTCAATATACTTTCTGCAGTTCTCCGGCAGTTCTTCGTATGTCTTGATTCCGCGGATATCACATTTCCATCCCGGAAGTGTCTTCAATACCGGTTTTGCTTTTTCCAGGAGATGTGTTACAGGGAACTCTGTTGTCACTTCTCCATTGATCTCATAGCCTACACATACCGGAATCTCATCCAGATATCCAAGTACATCCAGAACTGTAAACGCTACATCTGTCGTCCCCTGCATCCTGCATCCGTATTTGGAAGCAACACAGTCAAACCATCCCATACGTCTCGGACGTCCTGTTGTCGCTCCGAATTCACCGCCGTCTCCTCCGCGGCGTCTCAGCTCATCAGCTTCCTCGCCGAAAATCTCGCTGACAAATGCACCTGCTCCTACTGCACTGGAGTATGCCTTGCATACTGTGATGATCTGTTTGATCTCATACGGAGGGATTCCCGCTCCGATCGCACCGTATGCCGCCAGTGTGGAAGAAGATGTTACCATCGGATAAATTCCGTGATCCGGATCTTTCAGAGAACCGAGCTGTCCTTCCAGAAGAATCTCTTTGCCTTCTTTGATTGCATTGTGCAGATACAGAGAAACATCACATACAAATGGTGCTACCATGTCTCTGTACTCTGTCAGTTCTTTATATAAGTCGTCAGGATTGATCAACGGTTTATGGTATAAGTGCTCCAGAATCACATTCTTCTGCTCTGCAACGCGAACCACTTTTTCTTTCAGAAGCTCGTCATCAAATAATTCGCTCACCTGGAATCCGATCTTTGCATATTTATCGGAATAAAACGGCGCAATTCCTGATTTTGTAGAACCAAAAGACTTGCCTCCAAGACGCTCTTCCTCGTAAGCATCAAAATTCTTGTGATAAGACATCACGATCTGTGCTCTGTCAGAAACAAGAAGTTTTGGCTGCGGTACGCCCTGTTTTACAATCTGCTGCACCTCTCCGAACAATCTCGGAATATCCAGCGCCACACCGTTTCCGATAATGCTGGTCGTATGGTCATAGAATACTCCTGACGGCAAAGTGTGCAGCGCAAATTTTCCATAATCATTTACAATGGTATGTCCTGCATTCGCTCCACCCTGAAAACGGACAATGATATCGGCTTCTTTTCCGAGCATATCTGTAATCTTGCCCTTTCCTTCATCGCCCCAGTTAGCTCCTACTACTGCTTTTACCATCTCAAATCCTCCTGCGTATTCATCGCTTTTAACTCTTAATTAGCAGTTCTTATGAATCACTGCCCTATGAATTATACTATACTTTTCTCATTCTGTAAAACACTTTTTCTTTTTTCTACATCAGAGGTGCGATCAGACGCAGCACTCTTCCGCAGATCCGCATAAAAATACCGGTATTTCCGATATCTGACGCTGTAACTTTACAGCTCTTTTTCAGTGTTTCCTGGAAATCTTTTTCAATTTTATGTACCACCGGATTGTCATACACAAAAATCCCGCATTCAAAATGCAGATACAGACTCCGGTAATCCAGGTTCACAGTTCCTACTGTTGCCGTATCATCATCTGAGACAAATACCTTTGCATGTACAAATCCCGGTGTAAATTCATAAATATTAACGCCTGCTTCGATCAATTCCCGATAGTATGTCTTCGCCACCGCAAACGCATACCATTTATCCGGAATATGCGGCATGATAATGCAGACTTCAATTCCGCTCTTTGCTGCTCTTGTCAGTGTATCCAACATGCCGTTGTCCAAAATCAGATACGGCGTCATAATATGCACATATTTTTTCGCATGATTCAAAATATGTACATACACTTCCTCCCCTACGTTTTCATGATCGTACGGGCTGTCCCCGTAGGGGAGCACAAATCCGGTCTCCGGTTTCAACTCCTTTGCCATCGTCGTCAGATAGGGCTCAAATTTCTCTTTTTTTAATTCTGAAACATTCCACATCTGCAAAAACAGCATGGTCAGACTCTGCACCGCATCCCCCTTGATCATGACGGCAGTATCTTTCCAGTACCCGAACCGTTCTTTCCGGTTAATATATTCATCTCCCAGATTGATACCTCCCGTAAATCCTGTTTTTCCGTCGATCACACAGATTTTTCTGTGATCCCGGTTATTTTGTGTCGTCGAAAGTACCGGCCGGATTGGACTGAACATCTTACACTGAATCCCGAACCGACGGATTTTTTTCGGATAATCGGGCGGAAGCAGAGAAATGCTGCACATTCCGTCATACATAAACCGTACCTCTACGCCCGCGGCTGCTTTTTCTTTTAATATTTCCAGCACAGACCCCCACATATATCCTTCTTCTACAATAAAATACTCCAGAAAGATAAATTTTTCCGCCTTCTTCAATTCTTCCAGAAGCACCGGAAATTTTTCTTCTCCACATGCAAAATATTGCACTTGTGTATTCCGATAAGTAGGAAAATTCAGCTGATACTGCATATAATGCGCAAGGTTTGCATTGGCCGGCTTGCTCTCACGCAAAGCTTCAATCACCCGAGGCTCCTGCTGCATATATTTTGCTGTATCAAGCCGGAGCATACACAATCGCTTTCCGATATATCTTGTTCCAAGCTGAGACTTTACCCAAATATAGAAAAGGCATCCAAATGCCGGAAAAATCAGGATCAAAAGTACCCAGGTCATATTAAATGCCGGATTTCCTCTTTCATTGATAATATAAATTACGATCACTGCTGCCAGAACTGTAAATCCGCCGTACACATAGACGGCATAGTCATTCAGTATCGTTGCCACTCCAACCAGAATGATCAGTTGGATCAGAACAAGCATAAGGATCAGTGCTGTACGGCCAAAAACAATGCTGAACAACCCTTTCTTCGCTTTTTTCACTGCTTTATGTTCCATCTTTTTGTTTCACCCCTGCTTTTTTCAATATCCCCAGTGTAGCACACTTTGTATTTCTCCACAATACAACTTCTCAAAAGTTACTGTGAACAGTAACTCTCAAAGGTCTTGTAATTAACGGCGAAAAGTATTACAATGGATATCGATTCATAACATCTGCTGGAAAGGAGATTTTTACGATGAAAAAGTTTTTGAAATGGCTTCTTGGCCTTGCGGCTGTCGGTACTGGGATCGGTCTGATCATTGCTTATTTCTGCAAAGACAGTGACGCAGTTTCCGAGTATGATTGTACAGAAGATATGGAAGAAGAGGATTTTGATCTGGACAATGATTTAAAGCCGGTATCAGAGCGCGGATATGTGCATCTGAATAAAGCAGCATCCGATACTGCTGATACAGAAGAAGAACCTTCCCAAGAAACACAAGCAACTGATACTGAATCGGAAGAATAATGCAAAACAGGAACTGGCCACTTTTGAACAGTTCCTGTTTTTTACTTTATCGAACAAAGTCCGTCCGCCGCAGACATGTGCTGCTGGTTACCCGGATGAATATTCTCACTTCCACGCTTCTTCCAGCAATTTTACTGCTTCTTTCATCTTATCTTCACTGATATTGGCATATCCCAGCATGATCGTCGGTTTTAGCCCGTCAGGAGGATCGATATAATATTGCGAAAGTCCATATACTCGAACGCCTTTTTCCGCAGCTTTTCGAATCAATTCTTCTTCTGTCATATCACCGGCAAAATGCAGCAGCATATGTACTCCGGCATTCTCCCCCGATATCGTACAGATTTTCTGAAATGTTTTCAAACAGCCCATCAGCGTATCATGACGGCTCTTGTACAATGTCCGGATCCGGTTCAGATGCCTTTCATAATGTCCGTCCTCGATAAACTTCTGTAAAATCAGCTGATCTACCCTGGAAACCGTAGAACTTAAAAAACTGCTTTTTTTCTGAAACTCCTTTAAAAGCGGCGCAGGAAGCACCATATAGCTGACACGGATCGAAGGCGCGATGGACTTTGAAAACGTTCCGATATAGATCACCTTTTCCCATCGGTCATACCCCTGCAGCGCGGGAATAGGCTTCCCTTTGTATCGAAACTCACTGTCATAGTCATCCTCGATAATATAGCGTGCAGGGTCTTTGGCTGCCCACTTAAGCAGTTCCATCCTGCGTTTCATGGGCATTACGATTCCCAGCGGATACTGATGGGAAGGCATCACGAACGCAATATCTGCTCCGGAACTTTTCAGATCGGCCACTTTCATTCCTTTCTCATCCATATCCACTGTACATACATCATAAGACAGACTTTTAAAAAGCCGGTATGCCTGCTTGTAGGTCGGGTTTTCCAGAGCTACTTTATGATTCTGGCCGATCACTGTGGAAAGCAGCATCAGAAGATAGTCATTTCCTGCTCCGATAATGATCTGATCCGGATGTGCATTCACTCCCCGTGCCTGATACAAATATCTGCTGATCGCACTTCGCAGTCCGTACTCCCCCTGAGAATCTCCCAGACGGAACATCTCTGCCCGGTCATCTAACAGACTGTCCTTCGCAAGTCTTCGCCAGACATTATACGGGAAACTGTTCAGATCGACTCCGTTCGGTGTAAAATTATATTTCCACTCTTTTTTCTCTGTCTTTTCTTCTGCTCCCACCAAAGCAGGAACGACATCCAGACGATACATCCCTTCCAGTTCTGCCGCGAAATACCCTTTACACGGTACTGCTTCCACATACCCTTCCGAGATCAGCTGTTCATAGGCAAGCTCCACTGTGCTTCTGCTGACTTCCAGATATTTGCACAGAGAACGACTGGAGGGAAGTTTTTCCCCGCTGGTAATCCTTCCCTCCTGAATCTCTCTTTTAATATGCTGATAAATCTGCTCATACAGCGGTGTCTCAGATGCTGTGTGAAGATTTATAGTCAATTCATTCATAATTTCACGCTGCTTATTTCGGCAGTTTAAACGAACTCTTCAGTGACACGATCCGGTTAAATACCAGTGCATCCTCTCTGGAATCTTTTGCATCGATACAGAAATATCCCTGTCTTACAAACTGGAAGCTGTCATATGCTTTTGCATCCTCAAAATTCGGTTCTACATAGCAGTCTTTTAAGACTGTCAGGGAGTTCGGGTTCAAGTTCATGGAACCATCCTCATTATAAACGCCTTTTTCTTCATCGATCAGATTCTCGTACAGGCGCACTTCCGCTTTTACTGCATACGGTGCCGGTACCCAGTGGATCGTTCCTTTGACTTTTCTTCCGGTAAATCCGCTTCCGCTCTTCGTCTGTGGATCATACGTACAGTGTACCACTGTGATGTTGCCGTCTTCATCCTTTTCAAATCCGGTACAGGTTACAAAATATGCCTGCATCAGACGTACCTCATTGCCCGGGAAGAGACGGAAATATTTCTTCGGCGGTTCTTCCATAAAATCATCTCTGTTGATATACAGCTCTCTGCAGAACGGAATCTTTCTCATACCAAGCTCCTCATTCTCCAGATTGTTGATCACATCCAGATATTCCACCTGATCTTCCGGATAATTGTCAATGACCAGCTTGATCGGATCCAGTACTGCCATCATACGCGGTTTTTTCAGCTTTAAGTCCTCACGGATACAGTACTCCAGCATCGCATAGTCTACAGAGCTCCGGCTTTTTGATACTCCGCACATATCGATAAACATCTTGATGGACTCCGGTGTAAATCCTCTGCGGCGAAGTGCTGCGATGGAAACCAGGCGCGGATCATCCCATCCGTCTACCACACCGTCTTCTACCAGTTTTTTGATGTAACGCTTTCCGGTCACAACATTGGTCAGGTATAATTTAGAAAACTCAATCTGTCTTGGCGGCATCTCAAACTCACACTCTCTGACTACCCAGTCATACAGCGGACGGTGATCTTCAAACTCCAGTGTACAGATTGAATGTGTGATATGCTCAATTGCATCCTCGATCGGATGTGCAAAATCGTACATCGGATAAATACACCACTTGTCTCCTGTATTGTGATGCGTCATATGTGCCACACGGTAAATGATCGGGTCTCTCATATTGATATTCGGAGATGCCATATCAATCTTTGCGCGCAGCACCTTCTCTCCATCCTTGAATTTTCCGTCTTTCATTGCCTCGAACAACTCCAGGTTTTCCTCAACGGAGCGTTCTCTGTACGGACTGTTCTTTCCAGGCTCTGTCAGTGTCCCTCTGTACTCTCTGATCTCTTCCGGAGTCAGGTCACACACATATGCCTTTCCTTTTTTGATCAGTTTTACTGCGCATTCGTACATCTGCTCAAAATAATCGGATGCAAAGTAAAGATGATCCTCCCAGTCAGCCCCCAGCCACTGGATATCTTCTTTGATCGAATCCACAAACTCCACTTTTTCTTTGGTCGGATTGGTATCGTCAAAACGCATATGGAAAGTTCCATTGTATTTTTTTGCCAGTCCGTAATTCAAAAGAATGGACTTGGCATGTCCGATGTGCAGATATCCGTTCGGCTCTGGCGGGAAACGGGTGCACACATGATCGTAAACGCCTTCTGCAAGATCTTTGTCTATTTCCTGTTCAATGAAATTTTTTGAAACTGCTTCGTTTTCCATAAATTCCTCCTCGTGTACAAACATTCTTCCGATTATCTTATCATAAATCCGCATTTCCGACAAGGTACATACCCAACATTTTCTTTACTTTGCCGCGCCAACGTGGTATACTAACAAAGTTTCCAAAGAAAACTCCCGCGGGGAGAAATAATATTATATGTTTATGGAGGTTTTTATGAAACGAGAACAGTTTGGTTCCCGCCTCGGTTTTATCCTGGTATCTGCAGGATGTGCGATCGGGCTCGGGAACGTCTGGAAGTTTCCCTACATGGCTGGAAAATACGGCGGAGCGGCCTTTATCCTGGTATACCTGCTCTTTCTTGTCATCCTGGGACTTCCCATCATTGTATGTGAATTCAGTGTAGGAAGGGCAAGTCAGAAAAGTATTGCCACATCCTACAATGCACTGGAACCGCCGCACACCAGGTGGCATTACGCCAGATGGGCAGCCATTGCCGGAAATTATCTTCTGGTCATGTTTTATTCTATGGTAGGCGGCTGGATGCTCTACTACTGCTTTCGCATGGCAAAAGGAGAATTTGCCTCAGTGACAGCTTCTGAAGTCTCTGAAAAATACACCGGAATGCTCTCTTCCGTTCCGACGCTGATGTTCTGGACGGTACTGGTGATCGTACTTTCCTTTGGAATCTGCAGCATTGGTCTGCAAAAAGGTGTGGAAAAGATCATGAAGATCACCATGCTCTGTCTGTTGGGAATTATGGTTATCCTGACGATCCGTTCCGTGACACTGACCGGCTCTTCCGAAGGGCTGCGCTTTTTCCTGGTGCCGGACTTTGAGCGTATGGCCAAAAACGGTATCGGAAATGTGATCTTTGGAGCTATGAGTCAGGCCTTCTTTACGTTGAGTATCGGAATGGGCGGTATGGCCATCTTCGGCAGCTACTTGGATAAGAAACGCTCTCTCGCCGGAGAATCTCTGAGCATTGTGCTTCTGGATACCTGCGTTGCACTGATGGCCGGGCTGATCGTGATTCCTTCCTGCTTCGCTTTTGGCGTAGAACCAGATGCCGGACCGGGACTTGTATTCATCACGCTGCCGAACATTTTCACACAGATGGCCGGAGGACGGATCTGGGGCTCTTTATTCTTCCTGTTTTTATTCTGTGCGGCACTGTCCACCATTGTCGGAGTCTTCGAGAACATTGTCTCTTTCTGGATGGATCTGTTTGGATGGAAGAGAACCAAAGCCGTGGGGATCAATATTCTCCTGATCACAGTTTTAAGTATTCCATGTATCCTCGGATTCAGCGTATGGTCCGGTTTCCAGCCGCTTGGCGCAGGCACAAACATTATGGATCTGGAAGACTTTATTGTATCCAACAATATCCTTCCGCTCGGCTCAGTTGTATATCTTTTGTTCTGTACGCACAAAAACGGATGGGGCTGGAAAAATTTCATTCAGGAAGCAAACAGCGGAGACGGCTTAAAGTTTCCGGCAAAAGCTCGCTTCTATATGACACATATCCTGCCGTGGGTCGTAGTCGTGATCTATCTGAAAGGCTATTACGACATGTTCCGCCCGCAGGGAACGACTATTTTTGTGATCTGGATGCTGATCGCACTGGGTTGTCTTGGATTTATCGCATATATTTCCAGCAGCCGGAAAAAACAGAAAAAATCATAAAAAACTGGTATCGGCAGGTACTTTTTCACACTGCCGATACCAGTACTTTTTTGTCTTTTTATCTCTTTTCTAAAAGGCGGTCTGCCAGAATACACATTGCCTGTACAATGATCGCCGCGTGATCTACTGCAATCTCTCCGCCTGTGAGCACCTGAAACTTTCGCTCCCGAATCAGCCCTTCCCTGCATGTCTCTTCAACTTCCGCCCGGGTATCCAGCCCCTTCTCTTCATTTGACACATGAAGCTGCCAGACTTTTCTGCTGACTTCTCCTGTGTGGACTTCCTTTTCTTTCAGGCAGAGGCTGCACCATGCCGCGTCCGCCGCATCATCCCCTGCCCGTACCGTGATGTCCTGCTCGTTCACAAGCGACAGATATGCCGTTGTGATCACACGGGTCCTCGGATCTCTGTCATAATCTCCATATACTGCAAACTGTTCCAATGGAAGATCTTTTACTCCGGTCTCTTCTTCCAGTTCCCGTCTTGCTGTATCCTCCAGATTTTCCCTCATTTCGGCAAACCCGCCGGGCAGCGCCCAGAACCCGATGCTTGGATGATTGCTCCTTCGCACCAGAAGCACTTTCAGCTGATTCACCTCCAGAAGCTCTCCTGTTATAGAAAAGATTACCGCATCTGTGGTACAGCTCGGTGTCTCATATTTGCGGGGATCATAATGCTCCAGAAACGTCTCCAGATCCTCACCCTGCCGGTTTTTCTCTTTTGTCCCGTAAAATTTTTCAATTTCTTTTAAAAACGCCGCCATCTGTTTTTGCCTCCTGTCCGAATCCTTCTTTTCCTAACAGTATAGGCGTTTTTCCATTTTCTGTAAAGAAATCTAAACCACTTATTTTACTTTTACATATGGAGCGGCTACACCTTCCTCTGTGTTTCCATATCCCGGATATATATCCAGATATAAGGAATCCAGCTGATCCTCATCCGCCACATAAACCAGTGTATATTCCAGTGTTTCTCCTGCTGCCAGCGGCCGGAAGAATGCATCTTTCATTCTCTGCACGCCTTCTGTATAGTAGATCTTGTCAAAATAAATCGGGAAAGATGCCCCGTTTCCGGCTGTCCACTGCAGGTTATAATTTTCATTCGCTCCCACCAGCTGATAATCTGCCCTTGACAGGCTTCCGTCCTCATTGGTCTTCATGTATGCCAGATCCGGAGCGATGCTGATTCCCCCGCTTGCATTCCACTCTGTCTGGAAATCAGAACAATTCTCTGCCTGCATCTTTACAACTACATACTTGGAATTGACCGTTTCTGCCTCTTTGTTTGCCATTGCATCCGTTGTACCCCATTCTCCTGCATCGAGCACATATCTCTCATGCGGTTTCAGAGAGGTGTCTTCATGCACCCACAGAGCAACCTCATCTTCATACTGGGCATAGTTTTCTCTTGGAAACTGATCGACCGGCAGCGTATCCTGAATTTTGATATCCTTGACCGTAAACCGGATATCTTCAAACTCTGTTGAATTCTCATCTCTGAACGGATTTTTGATCTCCTCACCGATTGAACGCACGCCTTCTGCCGGAATCGTATTTCCCGCCTGCGCTTCCATTTCTTCCAGCCATTTCTTTTCTTCGATTTCCGTCTGGATCTCTTCCTCCGAAGGATATGGTACAGTCTCATCCAGAACGGTAACCTTCAACCCTTCTGCCACTTTTTCAATCTCTTCCTGTGGAAGATCGCTCGTATTGTGGATATAAATTCCATATCCCTCTTCTTCATTGAAAAGATATAACATTTTCTCTGTCTTCTCACTGTCCACATATTCCGAGTCCATCAAAAACAGATCCAGTTTGGTATCCTCTGTATCTGATGTCTTTACCCGGCTTTCCTTACGGAATTTCCGAAAAGAATCTTCATCCACTCTGGACATCTTGTAAAGCTCTGCCGCATTATACGGTATGATGGAAATCCCACTGTTGGTCTCTTTATTATGCCACTTTCCGCCATATGGACCTTCTTCCTGATATTCATACCCATCCGGCATATAGGTCGGCTCCACCTTGATCTGATGCGCCTCTTTCTGCTTTGTATCCACTTCAATCTGATACTGGAGTGTGTCCCCCTCCTCACTTCGCGTTACATTGAGATATTTTGTCACCGCAAACGCCGTGATGGAAAGCCCTGCCGTCAGTACTGCTGCCGCTGCCAGACCTGTCCAAAGTTTATATTTTCTGTTGTGTCTTCTCGTGGTCTGAATTCCAAGCTGTTCATACGCTTTTTTCATTCCCTCATCCACAGATTTCGGAACCTCCATATCCTTTCCCATAATTTTTTTCATCTCATCTACAGAATAGTCTTTCTTCATTTCACTGCCTCCTTCTTTAACACATGGAATACGCATGCTCAAATTTCTTTCGTCCTCTGGACAGCCTTGTTTTCACCGTATTCTCATCCATCTCCAGTATTTGTGCGATCTCTTTGATCTTAAATCCCTCTCCGTAATACAAAAGAAGCACGATCCGGTATTTTTCATCCAGAGAGTTCATCAATTCCTGAAATTCATAATTCTGCATCTCCATACACGTATTCTCCTGTTCTTCAATCTGCTCCAGAGGATACACCCGCTTTCCTGCTGCCAGTATATCCTTACAGTTATTGATCAAGATCCTGGTCAGCCATGTCTTAAAATAATCTGCATTTTTCAGGCGCCCGATGTGTTCATAGCAATTGATCACCGTCTCCTGGATCGCATCCGCAATATCTGCATCATCCTTTAAATAACTTCTTGCCACTTTATACATTCCGCTCTTACAGCGCTCCATCAGCTCCACAAATGCCTGATCGTCTTTCTTCTGTGCCTTTTTTACCAGATATTTCATCACCTCTCACCCCGCTTTCCTGCTGTTTTGAACTGCTTTACACTCATTAGACCGGATTTCCTTCTGAAAAGTTTCATCTGTTTTTCTTTTACTTACAAAAATCAGCCCCTTTTTACATGAGGCTGATCTTTCTCTTATTTTTCGATATCTTCTATTTTTGTCTTTCCGATCATAAGATTCAGGATTTCTACATCTGTCTGCTTCATTCCCGCTCTTCCAACATATCCGACCGCCTTGATCGTATCTTCCGGGCAGTCCATGACAAGCCCCTCTCCACTGCCAAACACCAGTCCGCGCATTGCCATCTTGTGACTTAAGATTGCAGCCTGCAGAGATGTTGCAATTTTCGCGGCACAGCTTGGCTTCGCACCGTCACATACGATCCCGCCTGCATCCGCGATCGTATTGACGACCGTATTCTGGATTTGTTCCAGATTTCCGCCGCACAGATACGTAATCCCTGCTCCTGCGCCTGCTGCCGCACAAACTGCGCCGCAATAGGCCGAAAGGGAACCGATATAACGCTTCTGATTCAGTGCTACCAGATTCGATACACACAGTGCACGATAAATCTCTTCTTCACTCTTTTTCAGCTCTTTTCCGTATTCGATCACCGGCAGAGAACAGGTCATCCCCTGATTACCGGAACCAGAATTAATAATGACCGGCAGGGAGCATCCGCTCATTCTGGCATCTGATCCTGCCGCTGCCGAAGCCACGGCCTTCCACTGTACAGTCGTCCCGAATTCCTCTGCGATCACCCGCCCAACCTGGGCACCCCATTCATGCTCCAGACCTTCCTTTGCAATTCTGGAATTGTACCTGATCTGCCGGGCAAGCACATCTCGTACCTCATTTAAATCCACTTCCTGCGCAAACACAAGGATATCTGCCAGATTCAACAGACTTTTATCCACCTCAATTTCTTCCCCTGACACTTCTTTCTTGTGCGCATACACAATTTTTCCGTTTTTCTCGATCCTTGTAATATTGGTATGCTCCTGCTCAATGATGACTGTCGCTTCATTTTCTCCGTTTACAACCTGAACTTCGATATACAGATTTGCCACACCTTCTTTTAAACAGCAGTCGCAAAATGATTCCCGAAGCAATTCCTTCGTTCTTTTGATGTCTGTCTGGGTCACGGCTTCTAACACTTCCAGCGCCTGAGAAGGATCACCGCCTGCAAGCCCCAGTACTGCTGCAGCTTCCACACCCTTCATCCCACCGGAATTAGGAACCTTCACACCTTTTACATTCTTGATGATATTCCCGCTGCACCAGACTGTCATATGCTCCGGAAACTCTCCCAGCACTTCCCTTGCTTTTGCCGATGCATAGGCCAAAGCGATCGGCTCTGTGCACCCCAGTGCCGGAACCAGTTCTTTTCTTAAGATTTTTACATAATTATCATAAATCGTTCTGTCCATAATATCTCCTTTGCTCCCGTATTCCTACTATTTATCATACCAAATTCGTTTTTAAGACGCAACACGCAGAAAGTGCGGCAGATCACCACCCTTTCGGTCGCATCTGCCGCTCTCTCAATTCGCATAACCATACCTTTTTTCTTCCATACGCATCAGGCCTTTTCCCTCCAGATACCATTCAATCTCTGTCAGCAGCTGTAAAAATCGATACCTCTCTTTCTCATTCTGTAAATCCATTTTCCACATATCACCATACATCCGCTTCACCAGATTCCAGTCCCGTCTCAGAATTGCTTCCAGTTTTTCCAATCTGTCATCTCTCACTAAAATACAGATTTCCACATTGTTCTCCATGCGCTCCATCAGCCTGTAGAAGTAGGCATATTCTGTTGGTTCCATTTTGCGTGCAAAATCTGCCAACTCTTCCAGTGCATCTTTCAGTGGCTCCAGATTTTTCTTCATCCTTCGTCCCCTCCTGGTCTGTATGAAAACGCCACTTTCACTATCATTAAGTATACCATACTTCCGTATGGAATCTTTTCTGCGTTTTCCATTTTCCCGATCTTTTTCGACACGTTTTGTTACTATCAGTTTCCGATCAAAAGATTCCTTTCTGCAACCTGTTTCTCTGGACTTTCCCGGAACACAAGTATACAATAGAAATCAAAGTATTTTATTTCAGGAGGTGTTGAATATGAATGCAATCATAGAAAATCTGCTTACCCGCAGAAGTACCCGCGCATTTTTACAAAAAGAAATTCCGGATAACGAATTAAACGAGATCCTGCAGGCTGCCATCTATGCCCCAAGCGGTATGGGCAAGCAGACCTGGAAGTTTACGGTTCTCTGCAATCAGGAAAAAATCCAGCAGCTGGCAGAACTCATCGGACGAAAACTTGGACGAAAGGGCTATGATATGTACCGTCCGCAGGTTCTTATCATCCCTTCCAACCAAAAAGAAAATCCACACGGTATGGAAGACAATGCATGTGCCCTGGAAAACATCTTTCTGGCTGCACATTCCTTCGGAATCGGTTCTGTCTGGATCAATCAGCTCCGCACACTCTGTGATGATCCTGAAGTCCGTGCTCTGCTTGATGAGTTTGAAATTCCTTCCGATCATGTCGTATACGGAATGGCTGCTCTGGGATATCCGGCAGACGCGCCCAAAAAGGAAATCCACAAAATCGGAGAGATCCGGATTATCAAATAAAACAGACAGGAGATTCTACAGATGAGATTTATTATCCAGAGAGTATCAGAAGCTTCCGTAACTGTCGAAGATCAGACCATCGGAAAAATCCAGAAAGGATTTCTGGTATTGATCGGAGTTTCTGATTCAGACACACAGGAAACTGCTGACAAACTGATCAAAAAAATGATCGGACTGCGCATTTTCGAAGATGAAAACGGAAAGACCAACCTTTCTCTTGCAGATGTAAACGGGAGCCTTCTTCTGGTTTCTCAGTTCACACTGTATGCCAACTGCAAAAAGGGCAACCGTCCAAGCTTTATCGAAGCAGGTGCTCCTGATAAAGCCAATGCCCTCTATGAATATATCATCACAAAATGCCGCCAGTCTGTTTCCTGCGTGAAAACCGGCGAATTTGGTGCAGATATGAAGGTTGCACTTGTTAATGACGGACCATTTACGATCATTTTAGATTCTGAAACATTATAAATGATTCTCGCGGACACGTATCTCCCAACGATGCGTGTCCTTTTTCTGCTTGCGGCAGTACACCTCAAATGCCCAGTTCGAATGATACGGCATGAGATATACCCGGAAAATAATACAGTGCGGCTCTTCCAGATCTTCACTGAAATGCACCTTTTGAAATGTATTTTCATCCACCATTTTCAACAACTTTTCTGCAAACTGCTCTCTGTTTTCTATCGTCCATCTGTTCGCATTCACCTCTACCCAAAGCCTGTACTCTCCATCTGTATGAGTGACTGTAGTAGACCGCACGTCCGGTTTCTGCTGGAAAAGGAACCACCCCGTCGCTGCCAGAACTCCTATGATTATGATATACTTGAAATCTCTTTTCTTTTTCACGTTCATTCTCCATTATAATTTTTATACAGGTGTATATTTCTACATCTATATTATATTGCATCTTATATTTTTATACAACTGCACATATACTTTAGGAAAGGCAGGTGTAGATATGAATAAGATAATCATTGATTTGGACGTAGTAATGAAAGAAAAAGGAATCAGCAAAAATTCCGTCTGCAAAAACTGCAATTTACAACGAACCCAATTAAACAACTACTGTAAGAATAAGATATCCAGAATTGATCTGAAAATTCTCGCCAGACTGTGCGAATATTTGAAATGCGATTTAACTGATATTTTAAAGCTGGTAGAAGAAGAGGAAGAAAATTCATAAAAATTGCGGCAGTATCTGTCTGATCAGAGATATTGCCGCAGTTTTTATTTTCTTTTTAATTTTTCATTTCTTTTTTATAGAACCATCACAGTTTACTCACACTTTTCGCCTATATTATATGCATACAAAGCAAAAAGCTTTTTCATATATACTTTTCCCCCTTTTTTCAGCCGGCGATGATATCCCGGCTTTTTCTTTTTGTATAAACAGGCAAAAATTTCTGTTTTCACAAAAACAGCGTGCCGCCAAAGAATGTTTAGAACTCTTTGACGGCACGCTATTTTCATCAAGCTGCCAAGGGGACTTGAACCCCCGACCTCCGCCTTACCAAGGCGACGCGCTACCGACTGCGCCATAGCAGCTTATGTGATAAACACAACACTAATATTATACATCAATTAGGTAAGCTCTGTCAATATTTTTTATATAATTTTGATAAACTTTCACCTTTTATTCCATCTTCATGAATCCACCATGCCTAATAGAATCAAGCATTGCTTCATAAAATTCATCTTCTTTTTATCTCAATTCATTTTTCAGCAATTTCTGTGCCTTGCTCTTAATCCTCTGCAGAGCATTATCCACCGCCTTAGGGCTTTTTCCGAGAAGCTCTGCGATTTTCCTGTAATCCGTTCCCATCAGGTGCAATTCCAGCACATGATTCTCCAGCGTACTTAAATTCTCCTTCAGCCGTTCTGAAAAAATCTCGGTAAACTCTTTTCCAAAATACAATGCTTCCGGATTATTTTCCTCCTGTGGTTCAATGGTATCGATCAGAGGAACCTTCTTTCCTTCCTCCACGGATTCTTCGTACAATGAAACATACGAATTCAGCGGAAGGTGCTTCTTTCTCTGAGATGCCTCGATCGCACTGTACATCTGCCTTGAGACACACAGTTCGGCAAAGCTTGCAAAGGATGTTCCCTGCCTGGTCTCATAATCACGGATTGCTTTAAAAAGCCCGATCATCCCTTCCTGGATGAGATCTTCATTCTCTCCGCCGAGAAGAAACATGGCTCTTGCTTTCTTTCGAACCATGGGCTTGTATTTATTCATGATAAAATCTGTGATCGCAGAGTCCCCGCCGCGCAGCTCTTCGATCAAATTTTCATCTGTCAGCATTTCATACCGGTTTCTCTGCATCATTTCCTCCATTTTATCCTTACATCGTTCTCTGACGTACAATCTCGTAAGCAAGTACTCCTGCCGCAACCGATGCATTCAGAGAATCAATCTCACCTTTCATCGGAATGCTGGCAACAAAGTCACATTTTTCTTTCACCAGACGTCCCACGCCTTCCCCTTCATTTCCGATCACCAGACCAATCGGTCCTTTCAGGTTCAAACGATACATGGATTCTCCGCCCATATCCGCACACACGAACCAGAGCCCTTTTTCTTTCAATTCTTCCATTGTCTTTGCCAGGTTTGTGACTTTTGCGACCGGAGTATAGTTTAAGGCTCCTGCAGAAGTTTTTGCCACGGTCGCAGTCAGTCCCACTGCTCTTCTCTTCGGAATGATCACGCCGTGTGCCCCTGCCAGATTTGCAGTTCGAATGATCGCACCCAGATTGTGAGGATCTTCGATATTATCAAGCAGAATCAAAAACGGATCTTCCCCTCGTTCTTCTGCCAGTTTTAACATATCCTCCACTTCCGAATATTCATAGGCAGCCGCATATGCGATTACACCCTGATGCTTTCCGGTCACGGAAATCTGTGAAAGTCGCTCTTTTCCCACAAAATTGATGATCGTATCATGCTTTTTCGCTTCTCTTACAATGGTGCGCACCGGTCCGTCCTGACATCCGTCCAGCACAAATACTTTATCGATCGGCTTTCCCGAACGAAACGCTTCGAGCACTGCATTTCTCCCCTCAATCACAAGGGTATGCTCTGTATTATCAAATTCTTTCCTATTTTCCTGCATCTTCTTCTCCCTGATTTTCTTTCAGACTTTCCAGTCCGATTTTTATAAGCGTCAGTAACCTCTCATATTGCTTTTTCAAATACAAATATCCGACCAGTGCCTCAAATCCCGTTGCTCTTCGATAATCTGTAATAGACTGGTTTTTAGCAGGGGATATGGATTTTGCATTCCGCCCTCTTTTATAGACAGCATGTTCTTCTTCTGTCAGATGTTCCTGCATGGCACGCATCATAAATGACTGCGCAGATGCCTGCACATACCCGCTGGTCTCTCTGTGAAGCTTCTGAACCTGACGGTTTCCCTGATTAATCACCATGCTCTTGATGATCAGATCATATACACAATCTCCAATATAAGCCAGCACAAGCGGAGAATATGCGGATACATCCACCGGATCAAACTGCAGCATCTCTTCCATCAGATCTCTGAATTCAAAATTTACGCTCTTTTCCATTTTACCCCTTCTCTTGTATCTTCCAGAATGATTCCTTTTGCAAGCAGCTCGTCACGGATTTCATCTGCCCTGGCAAAATTTCTCTCTTTTCTTGCAGCCTGACGCTCTGCAATCAGCGCCTCGATATCGTCTGCCAGCATCTCCTGCTCTTTTTCTACGATAATTCCAAGTACATCTGTCAATGCGACAAGCTGGCTCAACAGGTTTTGCAGATATTCTTTAGAGCTTTCCCCGTCTGTATTTGTGTTGATAAATTTCACCAAGTCAAACACTGCCGCGATTGCATCTGCTGTATTGAAATCATCATCCATGGCTTTTTCGAATTTCCGGGTAAATTCCTGACTTTTTACAATCTTTGCCTGCTCTTTTTCTGTCATATTCTCTGTTTTTGCGCCTTCGAGCAGGAATTTCAAATGTTCTGCTGCTGTCACGATACGCTCCAGACCGTTCTTTGCTGCCTCCATCAATTCTGCACTGAAGTTCAGCGGACTTCTGTAGTGCGCACTCAGCATAAAGAAACGCAGTACCTGAAGATCATATTTTTCTCCGATCTCACGTACAGTAAAGAAGTTCCCAAGAGATTTGGACATTTTGCGGTTATCAATATTCAAAAAGCCGTTGTGCAGCCAGTATTTGGAAAAATCTTTTCCGTTGGCAGCCTCACTCTGTGCAATCTCATTTTCGTGATGCGGGAAGATCAAATCCTCTCCACCGGCATGAATGTCAATCTGCTCTCCCAAATACTTTTTGGACATTTCCGAGCACTCGATGTGCCATCCAGGACGCCCTTCACTCCATGGTGACTCCCATGCAGGTTCTCCCTCTTTTTTCGGTTTCCAGAGTACAAAGTCCAGAGAATCCTCTTTTTCATCTTCTCCCGTCACGAGAAGGGAACGTCCGCCGGACTGCAGATCGTCCAGATTTTTATGTGACAGCTTTCCATACCCTTCAAATTTTCTGGTACGGTAATAAACTGTTCCATTCTTTTCATAAGCATAGCCCTTGTCGATCAGCGTCTGGATCATATCGATCATGCCGCCGATTTCTTCTGTTGCCAGAGGATTTTTGGTGGCAGGCTTGACATTCATCCCTTCCATATCTTTTTTGCACTCTTCAATATAGCGTTTGGAAATCTCTTCTGCTGTCACACCTTCCTCGTTGGCTTTTTTGATGATCTTATCATCTACGTCTGTAAAGTTGGATACAAAATTCACATCGTATCCTTTATATTCAAAATATCTTCTGACCGTATCAAACACGATCATCGGTCTTGCATTTCCGATATGGATGAAGTTGTAAACAGTAGGTCCGCAGACATACATCTTTACTTTTCCTTCTTCCAATGGAACGAACTCTTCCTTTGTTTTTGACATTGTATTATACAGTTTCATCTTTTTTCTCCTCTCCCGTCTGTTCTGTTTTACATTGTTTCATACATCTCATTTTCTGTACCATCTCCGTCAGCTGATCGTGAAGCTCTCTGCTCTCTTTCTGAAGTTCTCTGATATCACTGAGCACCGGATCCGGAAGGTTGATTTGATCCATTTCACTTCGAAGCACCTTTTTGTCATCTCTCTTTACGATTCTTCCCGGAACTCCCACTACGGTACAATTCGGTGGCACCTCTTCCAGCACAACCGAACCGGCTCCGATTTTTGAATTCTCTCCGATTGTAAAAGAACCCAATATCTTTGCGCCTGCACTGACCATGACATTATCCTCCAATGTAGGATGCCGCTTTCCCTGCTCTTTCCCGGTACCGCCAAGAGTCACCCCCTGATACAAAGTCACGTTATCTCCGATCACTGTGGTCTCACCGATAATCACTCCGCTTCCGTGATCAATAAACAGCCCTTTCCCGATCTGTGCGCCCGGATGGATCTCGATTCCCGTTTTTCTGGCTGCACGCTGGGAAATCCATCTGGCCAGAAAATAATGCTTTTTCAGATATAATTTATGCGCTACCCGATATCGCAAGATCACCTTAAAACTGGGATATAACAGCACTTCCATACTCGATTTGATCGCCGGGTCACGTTCTTTCACCACCCGGATTTCTTCCCGGATATAAGACAGCATTCCCATATGACATCCTCCTGACTTTTCTGCCATTTTAAAACAAAAAAACTTCATCTCTACAACTTAGAGACGAAGTTCTTCCGCGGTTCCACTCTATTAAAAGAATCTGGTTCTTTCACTCATTGCACGTAACGTATGCGACACGTACCCTGCTACTGACACTCTTTGTGTGTTCGCAGAATCAGCTCCCGAATGCACTTCTTTGGCCGCTTTCCCGGAATTGCTTTCAGCCGGTGACAATTCCTCTCTGTGAGCGTATGACCAGATACTCTTTTCGTTCTAAGCCTTTGCTTTTATTTCTTAGTCCAGATTATATCTTATGCAAAATTTTCTGTTTTGTCAACTTCTTTCACACAATCTCATTCAAGAATACCGGAGAGAGCGGTGAAATTTTCTCCAGCTCACACTCCAGCTCTCTGCCAAGACATACGTCCGGATCCTTTCTTAGGTCCGCCGCACTTCGATAGCCAAATACAAGTTCCGTAAGCGCACCGATTGTCAGCACTCCCTGAGAATCCTCCGTCTCTGTGACCTGTATCCTGCCATCTTCCTGACTGCACAGCTTCCAGATCCTGCTGTTTCCAGTCAAGATCGGATCAATGACCGCAAAGGAACAAGAAAGACTTTCTCCCTCTTTGACCGTAAGCACTGATAACAAGGTCTCAAGATGCAGAATCCGTACCATGATCATCGGTTTCCTCTCCACAGACCTTGCACAAGGCTCCAACACTTCCGGACACGCCAGTACTTTGACCGGCTTCTCACTCAAACCGGATATGGAATCCCAAAATACAGTCTCATATCCCGGAAGGATCAGCGGTTCTAAAACTTCGCAGGTTTCCTCTTTTGCATAGCAGTAGATCCCCACCAGCTTTCCGTCTTTTTTCAGCATTCGGATTCCGCCGTTTTCACTCTGCTGCTCCAATACGCGTGTCTGATAGTAATGCGCGTCTCTCACTGCATATACCCGAGCCGTTCCAAAGAGCCGCTCCTTTGCAAACGCAGCCAGTTCTTCTGCCTGAAACATTGTTGCATCTTCCTCTTCGATCAATTCTGTCTCTGCCTTTTTTTCAAACACCGCCTGCCTCTGGCTGTATACAAACCTAAAATCATATGGAGTATAGATTGCCTCTGCTGCCGGCATCAAAAATGTAAACGGCTCTTTTTTCCCATACATCTCCTGCATCGCTTTTCGCAGAAGACTACTCATATAACCCCGGCTTCTGTATTGTGCTCTTGTGGCCACTGCAATAATATAACGGCATAAAAACGGATGCTCTGCCACCTGAAGCTGATAAGGATTCAGCTGGAGCATGGACTGGATCTCTCCGTCTTCTTCAATCACCCAGATTTCATTCTCTCTTGTCTTGATAAAATAGTAATAATCCAGAAATGCCCTGGTATCGTCTGAAAACACTTCCTCCCACAGCTTCCGGGTCTTTTGGTGCTCCTGTTCTTCCAGTCTTCGAAGTTCCATCCTCGTTCTCCCATCTATGCTTTTTTGCACCCCTGACAGCCGGCACATCCACCTGTCTGCGCTGTCACATCCACACTGCTGTAATTCATCACTTTTTCCAGCATACAGATTGCCTGAGAGGAAATCCCCTCTCCGCTTCCAGTAAATCCAAGTCCCTCTTCTGTCGTTGCCTTGACATTAATCTGATCCGACTCAATTTTTAATGCTTTTGCAATATTTTCGCGCATTGTATCAATATAAGGACGCATCTTTGGTCTCTGTGCAATGATCGTTGCATCAATATTTTCAATCAGAAACTGATGTTCTTCTAAGAGATCGGCAACATGCTCCAACAGTCTGATGCTGGAAATCCCTTTATACGCAGGATCTGTATCCGGAAAATGCTTCCCGATATCCCCCAGTGCAGCCGCCCCCAGAAGCGCATCCATGATCGCATGGAGCAGCACATCCGCATCCGAATGTCCGAGCAGTCCTTTTTCATAAGGAATCTCTACACCGCCAAGGATCAGTTTTCTTCCTTCTACTAATTTATGCACATCATATCCCATTCCAATTCTCATATTTATCTGCTCCTTTCTATTTCTGACTGCTTTTCTTTTCTATTCGCTGTCCGATTGTTCTTCTGTATCAATCGGAGCTTCTTTTTCTTCTTTTGCTTCTTCCTTTTCCGGCATTTCCTGCTTGAACTGAATATCCGGAATCTCTCTTCGTGTTTCCTGTGAAGTTTCCATCGAATCCTCTTTCTCCACAATCTGAAGATCATCCTCCTGAGATTTTTCTCCTCCCCTGCTCATCTTCCATACGCTGCTGATCGCAGCACCTGCATATACAACCCCCACTCCAATAAACAAAACTGCAGCACATATCATCAGCGCCAGATTGTTCGGCTGCTCCCTGGTCACCTGGGAAATGATCTGAACTCCAAGAAATACCAGATACAATCCCGCCACGATCCGCAATACCATCCATGACCTTTTATTCATCTTCTGCCTCCTTGTAAGCCGGATATTCCGGCTTTCTTTTTCATTCTCTGATTGTAACAAAAAAGAAGCCCTCATTCAAGGACTTCTTTTTCAGTAGCGGAAACTGGATTTGAACCAGCGACACCACGGGTATGAACCGTGTGCTCTAGCCAACTGAGCTATTCCGCCATCTTTTATGGTATGGGGCCTACAGGGCTCGAACCTGTGACCCTCTGCTTGTAAGGCAGATGCTCTCCCAGCTGAGCTAAGACCCCATATCCGTCGGATGCGTTTCCCGCAACCGACTTTGTTAGTATACTACCTGTACCAGGGAATGTCAACCCTTTTTTCACATTTTTTGCAATTTTTCAAATTATTGCAACAAATTCTGCATTTATAGTGCCCAGCTGCCGTCTATAAAGACTGGAATTTCTTTTCCATCCTCTGTAATTCCTGTAATCTTCATGTCTTTTGTACCAATCATAAAGTCCACATGATTGATGGAATGATTCCCGCCGATCTGATGCAATTCTTCTTCATTCATCTTCTCTCCATCCTGAACGGTTGTCGGATAACACTCTCCCAATGCAAGATGGCAGGATGCATTCTCATCAAACAAGGTATTATAGAACAGGATTCCCATCTCAGAAATCGGAGAAGCGTACGGCACTAGCGCTACTTCTCCAAGACTTTTGGAACCTTCATCTGTATCCAGCAACTGTTTTAATGCATCGTATCCTTCTCTGGCATCAAAATCCACAACTTTTCCTTCATGGAACGTCAGACTGAAGTCTTTGATCAGATTCCCCCGATAACTCAGCGGCCGGGAGCTTACGACCTTTCCTTCTGCTTTTCTGTAATCCGGCATTGTAAATACTTCTTCTGTCGGCATATTTGCAATAAAACGCACTCCCGATCCGGATTCCTCGGAACCGCCTTCCCAGATATGGTTTTTCACAAGTCCTACTCTGAAATCCGTTCCGGCCTCATTCTCATAATGCAGCTCTGTAAACTGATACTTGTTCAAAATCTCACATTTTTCGGAAAGCAGCGCATCATGCTCTCTCCATGCCTGAACTGCATCTCCATCCTGAATCCTTACTGCGCAGAAGATTGCTTCCCACAGACTTTCCATGGCTTGTGCTTCGCTTTTTTCCGGAAACACTTGCTTTGCCCATTCTTTTCCCGGAACAGCTGCCACTACCCACTGCACCTGGCTTGACACCATCCGTTTGTAATACGGCTCCATCGCCTTGTCATTCGCTTTTGCAGCTGCCATCTGTTTTTCCCTGTCCACGCCTTTAAAAGCATTTGGATTCTCTGCTGTGATCGCAATAAATGCCGCTCCATTTTCTGCATAGCTGTTCATGGAATCTGCGCGCCACTTCGGAACATTTTCAAACACCTCCATCGGTGCATACTCGTATCTTAAGTGTGCAACTTCATCATCGTCCCAGTGTACGATCACTTCTTTTGCTCCTGCCTCATATCCGGCCTTTACGATCATCCGGCCAAACTCCCAGCATTCTGCGGGGCAGCGCAGGACCAGTTCCTGTCCTTTCTGGATGGCCGCGCCATTTTCTACGATCAATCTTGCATATTCCTGCTGTTTTTCCTGAAAATTCATCTCTATCTCACACTCTCCTTATTTCTGACATTCAATTTACTTCACTAGTATATCAGCTTTTCTGCCAAAAATACACCCTACCGGCTCAACAATTTTTGATAAGTAAAATCAATCAGAAACGCGCCCAGAGGAGCTGTAATAAGAATCGACACAACTGCCACTGTCAGAACGATATTCCCACAGGAAAGCCCCATGGCAAGCGGAATCCCTCCAATGGCCGCCTGAACAGTTGCTTTCGGCATATATGCGATCATGCAGAATGTCCGCTCCTTCCTGTTTAAACCGGTTTTTAAAAGACAGAAAAATACTCCCACCATCCGGAATACAAGCACGCCAAAAATCAAAATAACAGCTGCAAATCCTGCCGACAGCGCATATTTAATATTCACTGTGGCTCCCACAAGAACAAACAGCATAATTTCTGAAACAACCCATAGTTTGTTGAATTTAACAGACAAACGTTCTGCAACTCTTTTCCGCTTTTTCTGGAGCGTGATCCCGACTGCCATCACAGCGATCAATGAAGCAAACGGGATCACATCCGCAAGCTGATCCTCCAATGTGACCAGAATGAACGAAACACACAGAAAGATCATCACCTTGGCCGTATCCCGGATATGTACCTTTTCAAAAAACTTTGCCATCAGATATCCGACAGTCATCCCGACAACAATCCCCAATCCAATGGAAACCGGAATATTCACAAAGCTTTTTACAGATATCGCATTTCCCTGTGCAAGACCGGTGAACGCTGTAAATAAGACGATTACAAAAACATCATCCACAGAAGCACCCGCAAGGATCAATTGAGGAATACTTTTTCCTGTCCCGTAATTTTCTTCCATAAGCTTCAGCATTTTCGGAACGATTACGGCAGGCGAGACTGCTCCTACAACAGTCCCCATAATGGCTGCATCCAAAATTGAAACACCGAGCAGCCTCGGTGCCAGCAGAATCATCCCCAGAATTTCAAAACAGGCCGGAACAAAACACATCAGAATTGCCGGTCTCCCTACTTTTTTCAAGTCTTCCAGATTCAGTGAAAGCCCTGCTCTTGCCAGAATAATGATCAATGCAATCTTTCGAAGCTCAGACGAAATATTCAAAATGGAAACATCGATCAGATTCAAAGCATATGGCCCCAATACGATCCCTGTCACCAACATTCCTAAAAGCCCCGGAAGATGCACTTTTTTACAAAGCCATCCCATCATCATGCCAAGCAACAGTATACACGCAATACTCATCAACATTTTTCTTTCTCCCTTATTCTTTTTTCTTTTTATCCAAAACTCTTGGAGCAAAAAAACAAAAGAGATCTGAAATTCAGACCTCTCTCTTCGTAGCGGAAACTGGATTTGAACCAGCGACACCACGGGTATGAACCGTGTGCTCTAGCCAACTGAGCTATTCCGCCATCTTTTATGGTATGGGGCCTACAGGGCTCGAACCTGTGACCCTCTGCTTGTAAGGCAGATGCTCT